>Ga0307512_10000773_pt1 | contig 47321 bp, 51 predicted proteins | sample 14_EM_MG_FD_200267 | JGI IMG/M metagenome (GOLD analysis project Ga0307512, IMG submission 200267) | Populus trichocarpa ectomycorrhiza microbial communities from riparian zone in the Pacific Northwest, United States - 14_EM | ecosystem: Host-associated > Plants > Roots > Unclassified | place... | reverse complement strand
GAATTGCAATGGTTCATTTCCCTTTCATCTTTCTTTCATCGCCCCTGGACTGAGTCTTTCATTCGCCGCATGAGAGTAAGTTGCCACGTCACAACACGCAAAAAAGTGCGAAATGATTATGGCTCACCGATTTCTCGGGTAAAGAATACGCAAAAAAAATAATACGAGTATGGGTGTAAGTTACCCGAGTTGGCTGCAGCACGTTCCAAGGACTTGAAAAGGCTTGGTAAGATTCGCTTCGACTGCCTCGTCCTGAGAGTGTTTCCATGCTGAGAACTTGAAGTTACATCGCCCACACGGGTGCACGTAAGTAAAGCCGCCGTACGGTAGCTCGTAGCTTATTTGTGGGGCATGGGGCACACATAACCCATATCTGGTCCCCTCCCGAGATGTGTATGAGTGTGCCTCAGCCCAGAAAATACGTAGGGCATGCGTCTAACTGCAGTGGCTGCTGCACAGGCCGCCGGAGAGCGAGTTGACATGTGGGATGCCAAGGATGCCAATGATCTAGCGGGAGTAGGCACTGAGTAGGCGGCCTACTAGTACTGTAGTCAGGATCTCTTAACGGTTTTCGATGGCACGTGAGGTAATCATAAGAAAAAGAAATGAAGTTATCCCGGATTTCGGTTCCCACATATTCGTAGACATATCTCCGATCGTGACTACGTGCCAACTAAAATGACTGATTCTGCAGGTCCCCGTTCGAGTTAAATGGGAACTCAAGCAACGCAGGACCTGCAATTATCTTACTATCGTCCACACTATTCATGACACTTGTAACGAGGAGATAGACCACGCCGCGCAAATCGTCGGGAATGCTAACGCTCTTCCAGTCATCGTTAAGGGGTACGATAATGGCCTCCTGCCCACTCATGAACGCGCCATATAGCTTGGAAGCACGATCGAGGCTACTTGGTGCCGTGAATTTGAGCGGAGTCGTCGAGCCTGGACGTACACTAGCGGGATCGGGCAGCGTGAGTGGAGCATATGCAGTGGCAGGGAGCTTTGGGTTTGTAGAAGGGCATGAGGCTATGAAATTTGATGCAATCGTAAGGGCTTGATTTGGATCAAGAGGGGTCTACAATCTACAGTGGTTAGCACCTGAGGACATCACGAAAGGTTGACCTCACGTCAAATGGGCCGCTCCATGCGCTTCCTTTCCTCATAGCAGAGTCAAGCCAACCGGAATGGCGAGACTCTGTGGAGAGTATTGTCGCTGCAGCTAGGAGATATTCCTTTGATCCCGCAATCAGGGCCCGTGGGCCAAGGATCAAAGGACCGCGAGCGTACCTTGTCTTCGAATAACTTCGTTGCGCCGATGTATGCCGAGGCCCCTTGGATAGAAAAAGTGAGATAACAGAGAAGCTGACGACCGGAGGATACTTGCCAACTGCCTCCAGAGTATGGCCGAGAGTGACAAAGGATTTAGGATCATCATAAGGGCTGGATAATGCAACATCGGCCATCAGCCACGAGCGTGGAAGCACGGAAATTTATGAGGGTCACAGACAATCTATATGCGCAAGGTTTAATGGCTTTGTCGCCAAGAGTTGTCTCCAAAACCTTAACGTGAGCAGCCTCGTGAGCGGCGATCTGCTTGAGCCGACCATACGACCAATCGGGGAAGCCTGCGTGTACGAAGTCATCGTGCGTGAACTTGGCGAGGCCCTGAGCATAGAAAGAATTCTCCATGTGCTCCAGGGTGAGGGCGAAATTCAGAACGTCAATTTCTGAAGGAGGTCTTCAAAGGAATTCGGGAGAGTCCCTGGCGTGTGCACGCACCACTCTGCGCAGCGTCGCGCGGGAAAGGTCTGGCGAGGGCGAGGGTTGCAAGAACAGTAAAAGAGGAGAAAACTCGAGCTTTAGGTTTCATTGTCGGAGAAAAGGAAGGAATCAAAAGAGTGGAAAGGGTTGAGAGCCAAGGACGTCTAGGGTGGATATCTGAGGACTCGGGGGACAACCAAGTATGAGCGCGAGCGTTGACTTTTCTCTCTCTTTATGTGACATCAAAAACGAGCTTCGGTTGGAATGCAAAAGCAAAGGTCCACGTTGGCGACTCAGTAAACTTACATCGAGAGTTGTTGGGGTCCGATTTTCTGGTCTGAAATTCGCTCGTCCTCCAGAGCATATTTGAGGAGAGAGCCTCCGCTGGTCCAGGGTTCGCGTTCCGCAGAAATAGGATGAGTCAATTCGGAAATTCTGAGCTTCTTAGCTGACCTTTCATTGCAACTTGTGTTCATACGTACAATTTTACCACCACGACCGCCAGAGCATCAGTGCATTCAGGGACCTGGGTGTGGACCCGGGAACGCAGAGAATCTGTACAGCTCAAGCTCTGCCAGGCTCAGGCTGGGCTGGGGGGTGACCAACGATTTCGTAATCATCGGCACGTGAGTCAAAATTATCTCAATCCCAATCCCGAGCCGCTATTTTGGATGGTTCATCCACAGCTCAAATCAACCATAGTCCAATTCCATGAGTGATGCTTTGGTTCTAAATCTTGCACTAGAGGAAGGGACATCTACCAGGAAGGGATCTGATAAGAAGGGTGGTCGATGGACTGACAGGTGTGTCGAGGGATTGCTGCGGCATGACGTACTATCCTGTACTTACTACTCTCAGACTCAAGTCGAAGAGAGTCCAAAAGCGCAAGGCGCGTACCCAAAATGGCCGTCAGACAAATTCCAGCATCGTAGATGTAGATGAGCGACCATCTAAACTGCCACGGAGGGACACCAACCGCCCGCCTGCGGCGTCTCAGTCAGTAGCGCAAGTGAATCCGAAGCCTCGCCAACCTACCCAAATAATATCTTCGCTGTTCACGTCTAATCCAAAGGTCGAGCAGAACCTCACGGCATCTGCACCCAAAGTACCGAACAAACCAAGTAATGCCCCACTCACCGACTCTTCGACCTTCACCGGCCTCGGCCTTAATCCCCTCATCGCCACCCACCTCGAAACAAAAATGAACATCTCGAAACCTACTTCGATACAGCGCGCATCGCTTTTAGCTCTCCTGTCGTCGGGCGATCCATCCTCTCGTCGAGACGCGTTCATCCAGTCCCAGACGGGCTCAGGAAAGACGCTGTCATACCTCCTTCCGATTCTTCACGACCTTCTTCCATTGAGTGCAAACTCGTACATCGATCGCTCAATCGGGACACTCGCGATTATTATCGTCCCGACACGTGAACTCGCCAAGCAAATATCGGACGTACTCGATGTGCTCTTGAAACTCCGTCTGCGTCCACTGGACGCTGCGCCCGATGACGAAGAAAACAATGATACGCGGCTCACTCGCTGGCTGGTCTCGGGTTTACTAACAGGCGGAGCGACACGCGGGCATGAGAAGGCCCGCCTTCGCAAGGGTATACCAATCTTGGTCGCGACGCCCGGCCGTCTGCTCGACCATCTTCAGAACACATCCTCCTTTAATGCCAGCAAGTGTCGCTGGCTTGTTCTTGATGAAGCTGACCGGCTTATGGAACTTGGATTCGCGGATACGATCAGGGGCATCCTTTCTTGTCTGGAGGGAAGCCGAAAGCTCGCATTACAAGCAACAAAAGGGGGCCAGAGCATGGAGGTTCGCGACTGGGATTGGAGTGTCAGGAGACGCACCATTCTTTGCTCCGCGACGATATCCGAGGACGTCCAGGTACTTGCTGGTACAGCCCTTCAGAACCCGATCATTATCAAGGCGGCTGAGGTGGATCTACCTGGTCCAGCTACCGACGCTACTGATGGTGCTGCGTCATCTGCAACGGATCCAAAGTTCACCCCACCCTCACAGCTTTTGCAGAAATACATTATTGTACCACTCAAATTGCGCCTGGTCACACTGATTGCCCTTCTCCGATATCTGCTGTCGCAATCGGATAATCGAGGGAGCTTCAAAATCATTGTCTTCCTCAGCTGCGTTGACTCTGTAGATTTCCACTGGCGCCTGCTTGGGGGTTCGACTCTGGAGAGTGATAGTGACGGTAGCGAATCAAGCGATGACACCGCGGAACAAGATCTGGGTGAGGGTGGGAGTATGGAAGTCCACTCCCCGTTGCTACCTGATACGTCGATCTTCCGACTTCATGGGTCTCTTCCCCTGGCTACCCGTCTCTCCTCTCTCCGTGCGTTTTCGTCATCTCCCAAATCACAGGGGGTTGGCCAGCGGGCATCAGTTTTGCTCTGCACAAGCGTTGCGGCTCGCGGTCTTGACCTGCCACGGGTACGCGCCGTCGTACAGTACGACCTCCCAACGGAAGGTGGTGCAACGGAATACGTCCACCGTGTCGGCCGTACGGCGCGGGCGGGCCGTGGTGGACAGGCATGGGCGGTCATTGCACCAAGCGAGAAACAGTGGGTCGAATGGGTACAAGCACGAATAGCGAGCGGGAGAACCGAAGGTGGTGCTGGACGCTTCGAAGCTATGGCCGTAGAAGAGATCCTGCAGTCAGGTTTTGGTGGACAGGGCAGGGAGTACGAAGATCGCGCGACCGAGGTTCAATTGGCATTTGAACGGTGGTGTCTACACGGGAAAGAGGTGTGTGGTGCGTTTTGACGTTGGCCCGCCAAGGGATTGATGGTCCTGTATCACAGAACGCAGAGATGGCACGCAAGGCCTTTGCCTCACACCTTCGCGCATACGCAACGCACCCTTCAGACGAGAAACACATCTTCCACATCCGACACCTTCACCTCGGCCATCTTGCCAAGTCATTTGCGCTACGCGACGCCCCTACCGCAATAAGTGGGCATGGAAAGGGCAGAGGCACAGCAGGTGCAACAAGGCAGGGTCGCAGAACAAGAAAACGTGACGAGGCTGACGGCGACGGCGATCAAGAGCGGCGGATGCATGCCGCCGTACGCAATCAGGGACGTCTCGTCAAGAAGGGTGGGATGATGGTGAGCTCAGGCTTATCGGAGTTCCAGGTCGCCTCCGGCGACGCGCTGGAGAAATTGGTTAATAGGACATAGCGTTTATAATTGACCACTTTGAGGGGCCCGTCTTTCAGTTTGTCCTTTCTCCCCTTGAACCCTTCTTTTCTGAATTTCTCGAACGTGCTTACCCGGGTAGGCTACCCGCATGTAACGTTGATCCCCTAAGTATATCAATACAGCTCCCACGGTGCGGAAGATCAAGATGTATCGTAATGTCCCCATTGTCATCCAGCAGCGTGTCGATGGTTCCGACGGTGTCTTTACCAGGCCATCTTGCGCTCTGGGCCTTACGTGTAGCAATTACATCCGTGTGGTGTTCCTAGGGTGTCGTTCTGTCTCTTTACGTACCAGGGCTGTCCTCATCTCATTACATATCCATATCCCAACACGTACCGACTTTTTTAACTCACGGCGCCATCGCTATCAAGAGCCCAAAGGCGTCCATGAGTGCAAGCATCATTTCCTTCCTATATCTTTACAAGCAATCGATGGACGGGTTGGCCTTAGTGTTATCTTTATCGAGCATATAAGGATCAAAGGAGGGGAGGGCAACTCGAACAACTGCGGGGAGTAGACACACGTTTCTGAAATGTCCCTGCAACAAGACGCGAACACTGGGAACCTTAGCGCTTCCCGAAGGAGCAGCTGGCCGACCGAGGCTTCGCCGATGCGCCGGTCGTCATACTAGCCAGAGAGAAAAGAATGCTGGCCTGTGGAGGGCAGTGGATGTGACCAGAAGCAAGGTATTGTCGGCCAATTGGTAGGTGGGGTTGCTGCGGTTCCAGTCCCGGAGTTTGGGATTCGTCCAAGCAAGGCTGCAGTACGCGGATAAGCGGATGGGCCCTTCTGATGCTGTATTGAGAGCCCAAGAAACAATACAGTACTTGTACCGTATTCAATTAGTGATCGAGCGTTGGCTTGAGGTGATTGGCTAGAGCTTTACGTAGCTGGACAAGGGCCAACGATTGGTCCATTATTTTATTTATTTTTGTAAAGCAGCAGCGAATCAGGGCAGGGCAGGTCCTAAGGTCATTCGTCGGGTCTACCTCGCGTGACTCGGAGGCGTAGTCACGGTGGAAGGTGCCATCCATGATATGGCACACCCCAGACAAACTCGAGCTTTGTGTACCGTTGCGACACACCGCTAGCGAAGCCTAGAATCACGACAATCAATATGTAATTGTTCTCTTCGAAAATCAGCTCGGGTATTGGACGCTGCAGCTCGCGCGATAATAAACTGGACGATCAAGTGTGATACTGTACAACATTAATGCAACCAATGGGAATGGGGAAAGAAAACAAGGACTACCCGAGACGGTATTGCGGCCGTTTCAGCAGGATCCATACGGGGAATATGAGCGGGAATCGTAAATCCGAAAAATTTGACTTGATTGGAGTAGTGCTACATTGCCACCGAGGGGTAGGTGATCATCATCATCGGTAACTATGGGTAAGAAGAAATCGTATAACGATTCCTTTGTTGGGGGAAGGTAGCCAAAATTTGAATCAATAAAATGCCAGTTTACAGCCAACCCCTACAGGTCCAGTAAGATGCCCTACAGCAGCGCTATGATGTCAGCATATATAGTTGTCACACAGTACGAAGAATACCCGCCTGTAATGACTTCTTCGCAACACACGCAATACTTTCTATGACTAAGGGACGAGTCTTCAGTGTTAGCCCTACGCGAATCGCGTCTAGAGTGCGACATACCATCTTCATAGAAACAGCGGAGAGAGGAAGCGGGTTATATTTACCATGCCGTTGAGCGTCAAACGTGACAGAGACAACTCACTTTGCGTTCTCCGGGATGGCGTCACACCGCATATTCGATCTCTGCGTGCAATCGACCGCGATGAATGTCCCCGGAGTATAGTTCGGAGTGAGCCCAACAAAGTTGTTGAACGCTTCCCACCAGGGAGACGTGAATGCTTTGGTTGTGCACTGCAGCACCTCGTGGTCGATCACTCCCGAGGAGGTGCACGTTGACAAGAAGGCAATGAAGGAAAGCAGAACGATGGCGCGACGCAACATGACGTTGGGAAGAGCGGGGGAGCTAGACAACGGGGAATGAGAGAAAGAGGTGGGAACCTCGTGATCCCCAGTCACATTTTATATTTTGGCGAGATGAATGTTCGGGCTTCGGCGAAGCATTCGTAAGAGCGAAGAAGCGGACAATGCCCCCAAAACACGCTCTACTCCTCGCTCACGAGAAGGAACGGGACATGACCATATTTCGAACTGGCAACCGGACCGAAATCAAAGCGCGCGCATGCGTGCGCGATGCGGAACGCCTGTATTGGCTGTCTGGGATGAAAACGTACCGCCACATTGTAACTGTCGCAGTAAACTCGTCGTATCGGCCGCACCCTGCCGTAGCAAACATGAGAGGAAGCGGTACAACCTCGCTACATACGAATGTTTCTCTGAATCGAGCCTCTCTCTGCATGTGGTTCCTCGGGCCCCTACGGGGGCATGGGATCGTCCCGGGTCGGCAATAGGGACCACCTCGGGAGAGGATAAAGGCGACCGTTACGCGACCGTGCCCACGCCGTATTCGTCCCTCCAGCGCTCAAATCTTTTCAGCATCTCTGGTGTGATCTGTCGCTTGAGGGCCTTCGCGGCGGCCACGAACGCGCGCTGCGGAACCTACCAATTTGTGATATTAAAATTGAGGGCATGGAGAAAGGCGGAGCTCACAAATGGTGCATTGATATCCTCCCGCATGGCGATCAGCGCTGCCTCCTGACATATAGCCGTGATTTCTGCACCCGAGCATCCGCTCGTCTGTGAAAGTCCCATTTTAAATTCTGTGAAACCGAACAAAGTGGACGCACGAGGGTAGCAAGCGCATCGAGATCGAGCGCAGGGTCGACGGCCATGTTGCGCGTGCGGATGCGAAAAACATCTACGCGACCAGTGAAATCCGGTGGTCCCACGTATAAAATACGATCGAGCCTTCCGGGACGTATCACCGCTGGATCCTAGCACGAGCATTTCAAAATGAGAGGGGGGGGGGGGGGGTGAGGCCGTGCAACACGGAAATGGGTAACTCACTAGCGCCTCTGGCCGATTCGTCGCGCCTATGACCGTAACGCCGATTAGCTCCTCTACGCCATCCATTTCGTTAAGCAGGCTGAGTAGGACGCCCTCATGTGTCCCGCTATCAACTGTAGTGGACGAGCGTGAGGACGCTAAGGCGTCGATTTCGTCCTGCGCGCTAATTTGTATGTATACGTAGCAAGGCGAAGCGAGAGGAACGTACGAAAAAGATAATGGATGGAGCTGCGCTGCGCGCCTTGCGGAAGATCTCTCTCACGGCGCGCTCCGATTCGCCTACGTATTTATTCAATAGCTATGGGAGAGAAATCAGTGATTCGCCAACGAGACGGCCACAGGCAACCACGTCTAGTTTAGAGCTTCGACCGTAAAAAAAAAACATCGGCCAAGATATGCTCACCTCCGGTCCACGAACGGCCACAAAGTTCACGCCACTCTCGGCTGCGATCGCACGCACAAGCACCGTCTTGCTGCACCCGGGCGGCCCACACAGCAACACGCCCTTTGGCGCGCGCACACCGAGATGCGCGAGCCTCTCGCGGTGCACGAGGGGCCATTCGACACACTCACGCAAGCGGTTGATCGTGCTTGCAAGTCCGCCGATGTCGGTGAAGCGGACTGGAGGCGTGGTGATGGCATGCGCGCGCAACGTAGACGGACGGACGGTGGGAAGCGCAGCGGCGAGGTCCGTTGCTGTAATAAGCGCAGACTCGGTGGATTTCGGAGAGGGTGACGCTAGGAAACGCTTAATGGCGAGTGTCCCTGCTTCGCGGACGACTGCCGCTAGGTCTGCACCGACGTAGCCGTGCGCGCGGGATGCGGTTGCATGGAGTTCGTCCGAAGTGATGGAGTGTGGCGTCTTTGCAAACAGTACGTTCAATATCGATATACGCGCGTTCAGATCGGGAACTCCTGCGAGCAGCGTGCTTCTTAGAACCTCTGCCATGTAGCAAGAAGCAGCAGAAAAACAAGCCTATTTCGATCTCGCGATCGAAGCGTCCAGGACGACGCAGGGCAGGATCGATAGCATTCGGACGGTTCGTTGTCGCAACGACTACGACACGCGCATCCGTGTCGTCGACACCGTCCATTTCGGTAAGTAGCGTTGCGACGACGCGTTTTTCGACCTCTCCCCCAGCATCGTCTACGCGGCGCGGGCATATCGCGTCGACCTCGTCTAATATGATGATGCAAGGCGCGCGGGTGCGTGCAGCTGCAAAGACGCGTCGTAGGCTCGCCTCTGTCTCGCCGTGGTACGCGGAGGTCAGTTCAGGACCGTTGACTATGAGTACTGACGAGCCCGTCGAGACGGAGATTGCGCGTGCAAGATGTGTCTTTCCAGTTCCAGGCGGCCCGTGGAGGAGTAGCCCGCGTGGAGGTTTGAGACCTACGAGAATATGAGCGGGGGGCTCTGCAGCCTTCGCCAGTCATCCATCGCACTTACGAAAGTGGCGGAACAATTCGGGACGTCGGAGAGGTATTTCTATGAGGTCACGAATCTGAGCGATTTGCTCATCTAAACCACCAACGGCTGCATAAGCATCAGTGCCCTGGGATTGTTCTGAAACCCCAACGTCAAGCTGGTACACGTCGTCAGATGGAACAAAATATGTGGAGGGACGAGAACTTCTTTACAGTCTGCGGTTTTGGTTCCGAAACCTGCATATCATCTTCTACTGTGATGCTAGTGTCCCAGTCAACCACGTAAATATGAGTGGGATCATGCACGCTTAGCGCCCCAAGGCTCTCCGAGATGTTTTGCTGGTGTGTAGCACTCCGTGTCCTCGTTTTTACGGCGGCAACAGAGAAAAAATGCTTTCTGCTCTCGTATTGGATTTGTACAACTTGTGTGGACAATACGTACTTGAGGTCCACTGTCCGATGAATCAGCTCAGCGTTGATGGCAGTCAGACAGAAGGGGTAATCCCGCACCCAGAGATTCGCGTAAGAGAAGACGAAGCCAATCTCTTTGTTTGACCTTTTCGGATGCATTTTGAGCGACGGCGACAATAGCAATGATAGGCGCTCCATTGGTATCAATCTCAAAGAGCCGCATAGCGTCCGTATGGTGTGGCCCCTGCAGGGGGGACAACCAAGTAGGACGACTTGTAGTGTTAAGCAAATTCAGAGGGTATATGACTCCCTTGGTGCCCTCAGGGATGTGGGCGGTTAGCAAAAGTGTAGCGGCGAGCTCCAGAACTGTAAGGATGAGCTCTACTTGGAGAACGCAATCAGTTGATACGCCCACCATCATTGGCTAACTCTGACGACGGCCATATCGACCCTATAGCGAAGGGACTCTGGGCGTAACACAGCTTTGGGCACTCTCCTTTTCAGATAGTAGATGGGCACCAACCTTCCGCTGACAGATGTCCGAGGTCACCGACAAGACGACTACGTCACCGGTGAACAATTTTGCGATTTTCATTGCATTGTTACTGATAAAAATGCGTCGAACGGCACGGCCCCTAACGTTGTCTTGATCCGCGGCTCTGATAGTGAAAGTGAGAGAGGTGATGTCCGCCATGAATGGCTCGGGTGTGCCGACTTGTGCCCAATTGAATTAAGCCATGTGAATTGGAAATGATGGCGGCGTTGTCTCGTCGGCTACAGTGAGGCGAAGGCGATGTTGGCTTGGCCCTTCCGCTCATCCATAACTTCCTTGCAGCCCGGTTCTGCCCCCTCTCCCCACTGCACTTGGTGCAGTCCCACTTTCTTTACTGCCAAACTACGTCCACCAGGTCACCGCCATGCAAAATCCTTCTATTTTCTATTTGTACCGCTATTACCTCTTCGGTGTGTCCCCCTCTTGAACAACAAGGGCCCCTCGTACTCACAAATTCCGTCCTCACCTTAAGTCATTGCCATCATCTCCAATGCAATAATCTGCAGCGCAGCCGCATGGAACCTGCCCATCTCACAGAATGTGGAATTTCACAGTAAGGGTCGTCGTAGTAATGAAAAAGGGCATCCCTCACCTCATCCACCCGCAGCTCAGTCGCATATTGACGCCTACATGATCTTCCTCGGTGCTTTCAGCTTACTGGTCCTTATTTCCATGTGAGTTCCCTATTTTTCGTTAACTTTTCCCCGGTGTCGTGACCCCCACTGTACCAGGCTCTTTATCGACCTCTTCTCTCCTCGAGCATTCACCGGGCGTGTTTGGGTGGAATGCCTCTGGATTGATTTTATTTGGCTTCTACATTTCCGTGCGTATTGCCTTGGCTTGCATATGCGAAGGTTTTTCTAACCCGTTCCACGTTCCAGTGGGCGCTGTCATCGTAACCACCAACCTTCCCCGTGCCATGTGTATACCTCAAGGCAAGGACATGCTCTTTCTACGGAGATGACTGTCTGATGGCATAACTCCCCATAGTTGAACGTATCTATGGGAATTCTTGCACGTCTGTGAAGCTTCTAATGGCGTTCTCATGGATATGTACCATCAATCGTGAGAGTTACCCCCAGTTGGGTTGCGGCTTTTGGTTCTGACAGTACCTGCTCACAGTTTTCATCTATCTCATTATCCTTGTGGGCTCTTCTATCTACCATCAAAAGCGGGACGATACCGTGTGGAGTGCCCAAGTGGGGTCGTATCCTTGGTACCTCCACCTTTATTGTCACAAGCTTGGAAGCTCGCCTGAACTAGCCCCGCGCCGCGACCTTGCGCCTATCTCAGCACCCCAGCCTCGGCGCCCCATTCGCCTCCTGAGGCTATCCGTGCTTTCATCCCTGTACAGAGCCGAGCGTACGCCCGATCAAGCGCCCGAGGTCACTGAACATGTCGCACCTCCAACAACGGTGCCCCAGCTGAGGCTCGTGTCCACCGTTCCCACAACGCTCTACCCTTCACATGTCATGTCCGCTTTGGAGCCCACTCATGAGCCTGAGCCCTCACATGGAGGAGCACTTTCCTTCTCTCCGGGTTTTGCTCACCCTCAACAGCAGCATCCAGTCGATGTTGGTGGACCACCCCCATTGTCGGATTGGCCCCGCGCAGATATCATGTCGAACCCGCCACCAAAACGGATGGCCGCGCGGAAGAAAGTACCTGCTTCTACGCTTCCGTCCATCACCGAGGGCCCGCGTCGGACGGGAGAAGGTCTGCTGCCGTTGAGCGGACCATCAAATTGGATGCGGATATCTCCGGAACGTGATCGACAGGTATGAAAACGGAATTGGGTTGTACGCTCATCCTCCCTGCGATGCGAACTCTGCCTCTGTCTGGCGCTGTGCGCTCGTCGTCCATTCTTTACTTTACGGAGAGGAACCGCGTTGGGTTTTTCTTTTCATAGGATATATTTGTACTTGTACTACTTTGTACTCTTGAAAAGCCGAAACGCTCGTTTTTTGGCGGTCCGGAAATATGGCCCGCCTGAGGTCAATGCACCGCCACGACGCTCGCATTGTTCTTGCCTTTGCCTTGTTCACCCAGCCAACAGAAGCAATGGCTTATTATTCTCCAACAAAACATCGTTTAGAACATCCCTCATTGTCTTCATGTCCATTTCTCCCCCCGTTCCCTGCCCTCGTCCCTCATTCCAAACGCTCGCTTTCCGTTAGAGAATGTCCAGTCGGGCCACTCAGCGGGATCTCTCCCAGACTCCCGCCCGCCTCTTGCTGATCAGAAACCCTTTCCTGGTCGTCCGATTTGTTGTTTTCTGTGAGTGCAAGAGAATCACCCGTGTTGTGCATCCGTGACCCACTGACTCCCTGGTAGCTCTATTAATTTATATGAGCTTGACTGCGCTGGTATTCGCAGCTTGGAATGTGGGCGCGAGCAGGGCAGCTGGATCTCACGGTGAGATTTCTCAAACCGTTTAAACGATCGTCCGCTTCGCTTTCAGGACTGACATGGACCTCGTCTAGTTGATGGAGCTGCTTCCTTCCAGCTTTTTAACTCGATCGCCATACCTCTTTGTATCACCTTGTATGCGTCTCGCTCCGTTCAGTAATCCGTTGCCTTTGCTCACGTACAGTCACTTTCCCTCAGGGCATTGGCAGGCCCAAAAATTTCGTCGTTCTCCACATCGAGTGTGGGATTCGAATGTGCATGGACAGGGGTTTTCACTTTGCTGCAAGTAGGTACGGCCACGACCTCTTCCTTCTAGACTTATGCTATCGCTAACAAGAAACAACGGCCATCGGTGTAACAGCGGCCAGTATCTTTGTCACTTTAAGCGGTCCTCCCCAGCTCTGTGACGCAAGCGCATCGCTTTCGGTCTGCGCCTCCATTACTATCCTCGTTCCTATCTCCTGGATAGCCGCGACCCTGCGTGAGTCTCCCTTCCACTCGCAGACCCCGGTTGGTGTGCTGACTCGCTCTGCCCCTTCCAATTCCAAGTGCTCGGTTACTTTGTTGCAATTATGGCGCTATGTGTCGCCCACATGCGCACGCACCCGAGAATCTGGTCCACGCCGATATATGACATCGCGTGGTTCGACGACGGGGAAGGAAAACGTTCCTCGGTTCCGCAGCTACCTCCGCTTGACACGTCCCCGATAAATCTCTCCATAACCCCACCGCTCCCACGACCCCAGGCGGACGATGACGTGGAGAACCGGCCTCCTGCTGAACCCAATCGCGAGAAACCGCTGCCGTCGAGCCCGAACGTCTGGTGGGGACGCATGTTTGCTGGTCGAGCTGGGCGTGATCATCCGTTCGCCATTCGCCGGCCTGGCGGACGAGTCACCGGTCACTACTACCCGAGCTACCATTCGGCGACCGAGCCGAGGAGGAACAACAGGAACAACAATGACAATAGAGAAATGGAGGAGCCGACGAGATTGGCTGTGGCCACGCTTCCATCTTACCGCCCTCAACCGCCTGGGCGCGAATGGCAGCAGCAGGAGACGCAGGACGAGCCTATGCGTTTTGGTGTCTCCTCAGACCAGCCGGACCCGGGGCCTTCTTTCACGGTGAACGTAGTACTGAACGAGGACGAACCTATCCCGGTGGGTGATCGGTCCCAATGGGTGCGTGCGCCGGCCGCTCCCGGATCCTATGTCCCCCCGCCGCCAACTTCATGGCGAGGCGGTAGGCGGAAGTGATATACGGCGTGAACTGTGTGTTCGCTAGGCATTTGACTGCCTGCAGCAGTTGTTTTGTGATGGCCACCTTACTAAAAAAGACTTTTTACGTTTCCCCCATGCCTTTTTCCATCCCTCACGCAGCATAACGACAGGTTTGCAATGCAAAGAACAACTGTAGCATTATATAAACATGGATAAATTAGAGCTATTATATACAGTAATTATATGAATAAAGAACAACGTCGAGAAGGGAGATTGGACTTGACGTGGGCTATAGTTGCGACGGACATTCTGGAAAGACACTACCAGTCGTGTTGATCGCGACCAGAGAGGATGAGCCAAAACCAACCTTGGCAGAGGTCATGCCATCATGCCATGTCGTGCATCAACGACCACACCGACACCGGAAGCACATCTCACCCACCACAGGCAGAATATCGCCCGCATTGTATCTAGCCTTCGTCCCGTGCGACCACACATTCCGTTTTACCGCCTTGCGGCGCATAGAGTGCCGACGCAATGGACGTTGTACAGAGGCCTCCTACGCGCCTCCCCAAGCCCGATCGTGCGTAAAGCAGAATCTCGACGTCTCCTCCTGTTTCCCTCACCTAGCACCAGGTGCGGTCGCACATACAAGCACTCTTCCGTGAACATCGTCATTTGACGAGTCCTGCGCTCACAAAGGTTCAGCTGGAGAAGGGCCACCGAGTGCGAACCTCCTAAGTTTTCCCTGCACTTAGAGGCCTGTCGCTCATTCTTCCCATGACCAGTGGCTTGACGCGTTCAGAAAGGCTGAACAAGGAGATGAACATCAGCGCACTATGCTACAACGTTTCGGACGCCTAATAGATGCTCGTCGTGACCACGACAGAATGCGGTCTATCGTCAACGATTCTCTCGTTCGTCCATTACTCCTCCCCTCCCAGTCTCCTGATCTTTGTAACCATATCTTCCACAGTCCTGGCAACACCGTCTCCTCAACCGCCCTATATTCTCAACCTCCCTCATCAAGCCTAGCCTATCCAACGGACCCCTCCCGCGGCTCAAGCCTCAACCGGACCACATCTCAGGCATGATCCACAAACGCCGTGTCGCGCGTGCGCGGCGCATTGAGTTCCAGCGCACCCTCCTCTCACACCTCGAGGACCTCCAAGCCGAAGCAAAATTCGAAAGCAGTCTCGCAGCAGCAGTGACGAAGAGCGATGACAGACGACTCCGCGAACGTTGCTTCAGCGGGCCGCACTTGAACGCTTGGCGCGCGCCCCTCGCCTCGCGCCTCGCGCAGATCCAAGCCGCCTTCGAGCGCGACGCTTTGCGTGCCGTGAGGCCTCCGCCGCCGGAGCTCCTGCGCCAGCTGAGGGCCGCGCGGCGCGAGAAGGTCGAGAACAAGACGCGCGAGCGCGCGCGTCAGGCGAGCGGGGAGGTACTCGAGGCTACGCGCCGCCGGGCGCGTCTTGGGTTCCCTGCGCACGTGCTGGCGCGTTGGACGCCTGAGGTGCGCAGGGCTAACTTGCTTGCGCGGAGATCTGTGGGCGAGGTCGGGTATGTTGGGCAGGTGAAGCGCGCGCTTGGTTATGGGGTGTCCCTGGAGGAGGAGAATGATCAGGTGGATGAGACGACGCGGGAGAGGCTGGATCGCTTGGCTGAGGAGATGCGTAGGAGTAACCAAAGTCGGCGGGATAGGGAGTAACGGATAGTGAGCTGAGCCAGCTTGAGGGGCTTTGCTTTGTGCGATATCAAATGGATGGTTTCACCATCTTTATGGTGTGCAAGCCTGTGCAGTCCGTCCGTTTGGGCCATACACGAACTCTGGTTAGTTGGTAACCTGGAATGAGTCATTATAGAGCTTTGACCTCCTACCAATCACACAACTTTGACTTGGGTGAAGTAGCCATCGGGATAGCTTAAGCGCGGGCGCAAATATTATCATATTATGTAGTTGGAAAGTGAGCGGGCACATAGCGAAAAGTGGTGTAAAATACGAATGCGATAGGTCTAGTCAACCTTCCGTGCCCACTTACGTCCGTGTGTGACAGACTGCGAATGCTGATGGGTCGACTGGTGTGGCGACGGGCTCTGGGGCTGTACGACGATATCGACCTTTTCCCGCCCGTAGCTGGTCGCCCTCCCTCCAAGCGGAAACTCATCGCGCGTTTTGATGTCCATCATCTCGTGCTGGCTGCTACCGACGATGCCCTTACCCCAGTAAGTGTACATCTGGATGCCCAGGACGAGGTTAAGCAGGAGCGCAAGCGCATAGCCAGCCGCCACGAGTGGGTCGTTGACCTCTTGCGAGGTGGTAAATAGCCTGGCAGCGCAGCCGCCGATCTGGGACGCAACGGCAAAGGTGGAGAGCTGGCCCGTGCTGCGCGCGCGGTGGTTCTGCGCGATCTGCGGGAGCTTAGAGAAGAGGGAGAGCGGGAGCGTGCAGAGCTGTGCGGCGGCGAGCATGCCCGCCGGCGCGACGAGGAGGGCAAAGCCTACAGCCAAAAGGCTCAGGACGGCGGCGAGGAGTCCTCCGGTGGAGTTGGGTGCTGTTGTGAGTCGCCGGGAAGATGAGGAGGGGTGGTTGTAGAAGATGAGGAGGAGTGTGATGAACACGTTTTGAATGGTGAGGAAGAGGTTCTCTCCATACGTAGAAAAGGGGAAACCGTTCCGCGAGGAATAGGCGAGGGTTATGGCATAGGAAGACGTCTCCAGGATGTAGGCGGCTAAGGAGAGGCCACGCGCCGATTGGGCTCTAAGTACTGTGTAGTGAAGCGTAAGCTGAGCAAAGGACGGAGGGAGAGTGACGTACTGAGAAGAATCTGAGGAACTTTCATTATCGATCCACCGGCGACTATCCCGACGCCAAGTCCCTTGGATAATGAATACTTTATGCAGTCGACATCGTCAATGTTGAGATTCTCTATGAGGGAGACGTAGCACTTCTGTTTACGTCGTCGATGAGGCATACGGCAGGAGAGCATGTCCGAGAGAACGGACCTGTCCAATCAGTGAAATACCGAGGTCTTTGACGAACCAGGAGAAATTTTTCGTCCCTCCGATGGATGCCATTGTCTGTGGTGGCAGTCGACTTTTGGTGGTGGTGTTCGGTGCGGTGCTGTGCGTGTTGTGGCCAGCCAGAGGCACGGCACGTGAGTGGTCGAATCACGTGATAACGGGTATTTTTTTGTTTTTGACTGGATTGTTAACTTAACACAGGCAGACACTCAATGGCCGAATACGACCTCACAAGGACGATTATTCCCTACTTGGATCGACATTTGGTCTTTCCTTTACTCACCCATCTTCATGAAAGCGGTCTTTTTGCACCCGAACAAGTCGCAGCTGCTCAATATGAACTCGCAAAGGGCACAAATATGGTCGATTACATCGTATCTCTCTACGAACAATTGAATCCGGATTCTCAAGCCCCAGAAGGTGCGAAACTACTTCAATTTTACCCTTGAAATATCCGATCTCACGTAGACCCAAACAAGAGTTCGCTGCCAAGAGAGAAAGGGCCGTAGCTATCAATGAGCAGCTTCAGCAAGAGGCACAGGCTGTCCTTGATGTGATCGAGAATCCGGATGTCGCACAGGCTCTACGCCAAGACAAAAATCAAAATCTGACCTATCTCAAGGACAACTATGGTCTCACCCTTGAACAAATCACCGCGTTATACAACTTTGGAAAGTTTCAGTACACGTACGGGAACTACTCTGGCGCCGCCGACTACCTCTACCACTTCCGCGTGCTTTCCACCGACACTGATCTGAACACATCCGCGCACTGGGGAAAATTCGCCTCGGACATCCTCACGGGCAAGTGGGATGTAGCGCTCGAGGAACTCAACACGCTGCGCGAGACGCTCGATGCACGAGCAGGCGCAGCCCCGCTTGCATCGGCAACAGCATCAGGGTCTGCTGCACCCACGCACTCGGAGCCCCTTGCGACACTCCACTCGCGCGCCTGGCTCGTGCACTGGTCCCTCTTCGTCTACTTCAACCACCCTACCGGCCGCACCCTCCTCCTCGAGACGTTCCTCTCCCCCGCCTACCTCAACACCATCCAGTCCGCTGCACCCTGGATCCTGCGCTACGTCGCCGTCGCCGCCGTGCTTTCGCGCAGGGCGCAGGCGACGGGTCCCGCAGCGCCGGTGAGCTCGCGCGTGCGGCACGCGATACGGGAGGTCGTCAAGGTTGTGCAGATGGAAGAGTATCAGTACTCGGACCCGGTCACTAAATTCCTTAAGGAGCTCTACGTCGAGTTCGACTTTGAGGCCGCACAGCGGCAGCTTCAGCTCGCCGAGCGCGTCGTCGGGAATGACTTTTTCCTGAGCGAGATCAGGGAAGAGTTCCTGGACAACGCTCGGTACCTCATCAGCGAGGCTTACTGTCGCATACATCAGCGGATCGACATCGCGTATGTTGTCCTCTCGTCTCAGTGCGATAGGTAGGTAGAGACTAACCACTTTTCACACGAAGCGACCTCTCTGCACGTCTCAACCTCTCGCCAGACGAAGGCGAGAAATGGATTGTCAACCTCATCCGCGATACGCGGACGGCTTCTGATGCCAAAATCGACCTTGAAAAGGTATTTTTATTTACGGTTCTCCCTCGCTGCTATCGTCCCTTCGGGTCTGACGGTCTCCTGCAGAATGTCATCGAGATTCACCGCCCCGCACTGCCAATATACCAGTCGGTCATCGAAAAGACGCGTGGGTTGAGCATCCGAACGCAGGCGCTCGGTGCCGCCCTCAGCCGGACTGGGCAGCAGCAGGCACAGCCTGCCCAGGAGCAGTCGGCGGTCGTTGTGGAGGGTGCACGATGAATCAAAATCCTTGTAATTTGCCTTGTTCTATTGTAGGGGACGAAGCGTATACGATAGCGTTGTCCACGCCCTTTCAGTGGCAGGGGAGACTGGTTTCATGCACGGGACGTGGGTTTGCTAGACCAGTAACGGTGGTCGTCACTGCGATTTGTCCAAGTACACGACTACAGTGTTAAGTGTCGCAACCGCAACCAACAACACCCTCGCTCTTAGTGGTGGGATCCAGCATCGTCGTCTGGGTACAGCTAAAAGTTCATTCGTTTGAGCAATCACCTCGCTCTGACATCAGGGTCGATGCCAAGGGCCTACCTTTCCTGGATTCATGATTCCAAGAGGGTCTATTGCTCGCTTGATTGTCTTCATCAGGCCTACTGTACCCGCACCGAGTTCCTTAACCAAGAATTCCCTCTTCCCTATCCCAACTCCGTGTTCACCTGTACCTGAAAAAAAAAAAAAAGTTGCGATTGAGTATTTCAAAAGGGGTCCAATTGTCTTGGGCAGGCTTTACAGGTTCCATCGAGCGCGAGCGCGCGTTCGACCATGCGGTGTACGAGACTGCGTACAGTGTCGAGCTCCTCGTCCGTCTTGAACATCAGGAGTGTATGAAAGTTTCCTGTGGTTGATGTCCGCGCATTAGCGCCTCGATTAGTCCCCCTTGGGTTACTTCTCGGGATATTTACCATCTCCTGCATGGCCCACGACGGTATATAGGACGCCAGAGCGTTCAATGTCTTGCTGGGTCTCGTACACGAGTTGCGGAAGGTTGGAGATTGGGACACTGTCCAATGTTCGAGTGAGGGTGAGAACCAAATACACAGAGGGAGAGACAAGGTCAAGTAGGACTTTGGAAAAGCCCGTCCTGTGGGAAATCACCTACCATACGTCCGTCGCCCAGGCCTTTGCTCCTTCGCCAGCATATGCCAGGGAGGAATAGAACCCGTTCTTCCGGTCCATCCATATCGCCTCGGCCTCCTCCTGCGTTTTTGCGGGCGAGAAGTTGTCCCCGCCGTGCTTCTTGACGATCTTCTTGACCACCTCCACGGACTCTGAGAGTGCACCGGGCGTCGCACTCTGCAACTTGAAGAACAGGTGGTCGGCGACGTCGTAAGGACGGGCGGGGTTGCCCGCTGACATAGTAGCGCGCATGAACGCCGCGTCGACAAGTTCGATGCATTCTGTGAGGTGAAGGCGATATGTAAGGCAGCATGAGCGACGCGCGCGGCCAAGAACGAGAGAGAAATGGAAATGGGAAACCCGAGGGGATAACTCACGGACGCCAATTCCTGTGTTAAGGATTTCGATGACGGCCTCGCTAGCCTTGCGCACGTTGGGGAATCGCGCGGTGGCAACGGCGGTTGGGAGGACGGGTGCAAGGCGGATGGTCACTTCTGTGACGATGCCGAGGGTTCCCTCTGCGCCGATGAACAGCTTCGTCGTGTCAAATCCGGCCGACGACTTGCGCGATCGACGTCTCGTCTTGATCACCTCCCCAGAGGGAAGGACAACCGTCTGCCGAAGGACGGTCAGCGCATCCCCGACACGGCTTTGACGGACAAAGGATGAAGCATTCTGACCGCATTCAAGAACCATTCGCCCTTCGCCGTGCCATAGCGGACCGCGTTGGCTGTCAGGAGAACACGTCAGTAACAGTGAAAGTACTTTTACAATCACACACCACTGACTTCCAGAGCAGCCTGTGCTGAGCATGCCACCAATGGTCGCTGTGGGTCCTGGATCGAGCTATGGATGCAGGTGGAGGATGAGGAAAAGTGACCCGCGTTCGGCATTTGACACGTACAGGAAAGAATAATGGAATGCCTTTCTCTTTCAAAGTCTCGTTGATCTCTATCCACCCTACGCCCGGCTGACAGACAAGGTCGGAATCCTCTTCTGAAAAGCAGAGGTCATCCGGTCGATGGCGAAGAACACAGATTGGAGAGAGGCAACGTACCGTGAATAGCGATAATCTTGTCCATTCCTGACATGTCAACGCATATGCCACCACCCTTCCACTGGAGAGATAGAACGAATGTTGCGTTGGGAAATTGGTGATGCGAAACTTCAAGAGGGAGAGAGTTACGCACGCCTACAAAATGACCTTCCAGGCTCGTTCCACCCGAGTATGGTATGACAGGCATCCGATACTTCCTTGCAACGTTGACAATCTTGACGACATCCTCTGTCGAGTGCGGATATACCACGACGCTGTGCGGATACCCTACACAATGGATGCGCAAATGTGAGCCAACCATGAGTACTGTCTGTGGCAGTGTCGTATGACCTACTCACCTGGGTGATACACATTAGGAGAAAACCCATGAGCCTCCAACTGGTCCTCGGCAGTCGTCACCGTCTCCTCGGAGAACAACGTTTTGAGTTCTTGGATTGCGCGTGCAAAGTCCTCCGGTGTACCATAGACTGGCTTTGACGGAGAGCCAGGGGACTCGACTGGTGTATGATGATTTGAACGTGCGCCTACGTAGTAACCCCCCAGACCCAACACAATGCCTCCTAATGCCCACGCGAGAACGTTCGACGATGTCGTACTTTCCGCGCCGCCACTGCTGGTTGTGCCTGTGCCAAGCAGGCGTAGATGTTGGGACCGTAGTAGCTGTTGCCCCCCACTGATACCGGAACTGGTCGAGGCGACCCTCCAAGCCCTCCAGTTCAAGGTCCTCCTCCGTAATTGCAACATGCTGCTCCGGCTCGTCCGCGGAGTGGCGTGCGCTCGGGGGTGCTTTGTGCTTATGACTTGGCTGGTAGTGAACAGTGAATAATGGCGTGAGATCCATCCATACCCCAATTGAACCTTTGGTCAGCGTGTTTGTATTGACACCATAGATGACAGATACGGTACAGTACAACTATAAATCTAAATCCCTGCGTATCTGCAAGTTGTCGGCGGCCACCAGTAAATATATCTCTCAGAGGCTTCCAAGCTACTAGCTCGCTAAGAGACTATGCGCCGCTAATCAAGGATAATTCCGGCAGGCATGTTGTGTAACAAGTTCAAGTTGTCCCGACTCGTCCTGGTCAGTGAAGCAGAGCGGGTACAGTACCAATCAGGCTAGAAGGACACATTCGGAAGAATCTCGCGCCATGTAATTTTTTTGATATCTTGATTTGTCCCGACGGCGCTTGGCGATTCAAGACATTTCAAGTTGTGGTTGATATGTACGGCACTATCAAATTCACGATGGGCAAACCGTCGTACAGTTGTCGCAGTGACGCATACAAGCATACCTCTTAGGCCGTGGTATATTAATTTCATGGACGTATACTGTATCTCCAACTACTCATCGAAAAGAAGGTTAAGTATGAACATACATTGGAAACACTGGCTGCTCACGGCCATTTTTAATGAGAGCACTGTGATACCAAAGACCTCTCATCTGGCATTCCATCTCGCTTCTGAATTTCGACTCAGTGGGCAGACTTGCCATCCGGATATAGCTAAGAGTTAAAAGCGTGTATCAGCGTCACACAAAACGTCGCCGGAGAGACGTTTACCTTTCCAGGGTTGAATAACCAAAGAGGATCAACAGCTCGCTTGATGGTCTTCATGAGATTGACCGTGCCCTCGCCAAGTTCTTCGATCAAAAACTCTTTCTTTCCGATGCCGACACCATGCTCGCCCGTACCTGAAGAGCGAAGGATCAACGCGAGGGCGAGGGCATGAAGCCACCTGATACGTACAGGTACCATCAAGTCTGATAGCACGCTCCACCATCCTGTGGACCAACTCCCGAACGATATTGAGCTCTTCCTCGTTCCGGAACGTCAGCAGCGAGTGGAAGTTGCCTACACAATTAATCATTTGAGTACTCAGGTGGTAAAGGCCATCGGCCCTCACCGTCGCCTGCGTGCCCAGCGGTCAGATACTTGATGCCATGAGCTTCGATATCCTTCTGTGTCTCCTCTATGAGTCGTGGGAGATTCGAGACAGGCACACTTCATTATGACAGTCAGGAATCACTCCTGAGCAAAAAAAGTGGATAGATATACCAGACATCCGTAAGCCACCCTTTAGCATCCCCGCCAGCGTATGCAAGGGCTGTGAAAAGAGCGTTCTTGCGGTCCTGCCAGATGAGGTCACCCTCTTCCTGCGTTTTCGCGCGCTTGAATTTCGATCCGCCATGTTTCTTGACAACCTGCTGCACAATCTTGGCGGTATCGTCGATTGCAGCTGGCGTCGCGCCTTGCAACTTGAAGAACAGGTGGTCCGCGACGTCATACTTGTTGCCCGTCGCCCCCGAAACGTTCGTCGCGTGCATGAACGCTGAATCTAAAAGCTCGATGCATTCTGCAAAGTACAAACCATTGGGCTATGCCTAGACTTGGAGCGCGGAATACGATAACACCCACGAATATTGACACCCGTGTTGAGAATCTCAATTACAGCTTCAGTTGCCGCTTTGACGCTGGGGAACTGGGCGATTGCAACTTGGGAGGGAATAACGGGGGCCAGGCGCACTGTCACTATACAACACTTTGGCCGTTAGCATGAGAGAAAACCAGTGATTGCAGTACTGATTCAACAAACCTTCGGTAACGATGCCGAGCGTGCCTTCTGCGCCAATGAACAGCTTCGTTACATCAAAGCCAGCCGAGGACTTGCGGGCGCGCTGGCGCGTTTTAATGACCTCTCCGGAAGGCAGTACAACGGTCTGAGGATGATAAAGGTTATCAGTACGACCTCCTATTCTTTCTTGACAGGTACGAACCGCGTTCAAGAACCACTCTCCTTTCGCGGTACCGTATCGAACGGCGTTTGCTTAAAGGAGGTATGAGATAATCGACAGTGTAAGAGGAGGGAGAACCCACTTCCGGAACACCCTGTGCTGAGCATACCACCAACCGTAGCAGAGGGGCCGGGATCAATCTATCCTTACTGTCGGTCGTGGCATGGAGCGGCAGCAGAGAAAAACACACGGGGAAGAATAAAGAAATTCCCTTCTCCTTGAGGGTGGAATTTATCTCCATCCAGTCTACACCGGACTGAACCACCATGTCCGAGTCTTCCGCTTAATGGCAAATACACTCTGAATCTGTGTCGCTATGAGGAAGGGGGCAAAAACTTACGATGAATCTCTAGTATCTGATTCATATTTGACATATCGATGCAAATACCCCCTCCTTCATGCTAGGGAGGCCGTTATCAATGAGCGACTGAAGAATCAAAGGGCGCGGTGTGAACCCACGCCGATGAAGTGGCCTTCCAAACTCGTCCCACCAGCATATGGAACGACAGGCATGTGGTACTTGTTGGCGATCTTTACAACCTTCACAACGTCCTCAGTCGAGTTTGGATAGACGACAACGCTATGTGCTACGCCTAAAATCCGTCCATCCGTCGAGTTAGCATCAAGGACGTCCGTTGTCACAAAGGGTTGATTTCGTTCACCTTCGTGCATCACATTGGGAGAGAATCCGTGCGTGCTAAGGTTGGCAGGATCCGTCGAGACTACGCCTTCCTCGAAAGATTCCTCTAGCTCCTTGATGGCACGCTTAAAATCCTCCGCGGTACCATAGACGGGCACTGGCGAGACTGCAGTGTTGGCCGCGCTGGTCAAAACCGAACCACGGGAAGAGCCTGCATAATATAGGCCTAGGCCGACTAGCGCCGTTCCTAATGCGATCGCGAGGCCGTTCGACGATGCGCGGGCGGCCGCAGTGGGGCCCGCTGTGGTGGTAGAGAGAGACCGCAGACGGCCCGGGTTGACGTTGGACTGTGGGAGCACTCTTCTTGACACGACGACCCTGCAAAGTTGACGCGAGCCACGACCTTGCCTTGCTACGAACTGCATCATGGGGGTGGGTCAAAGTTACGGGCCCCAGGTGGGGACCCATCGCTCAAGATAAATTCCCCGAAGCTCGCCATGTGGTGGGTTTTCGCATGCAAAAACACCACTGAGGGCCAAGTCCTACTCCGAGTCGTGGATCTACGGGATATTTTTCAACTCCCGCTGGCAATCACGGCACGGTATGGACACCGTCGGAGATTTGGGACACAGTGGTACGAAACAGTACGTGACTTTGTAATCCGTCCCTCGGACTTGAACTGGGTAGATTTACAGCCAAAGCCCCTGGTTCACATCCCCTACATACGCACGACGCAAGTCGCGACGACCTCATTCACTTCCCCAAGATACGCACGATCGGATCTGATCTGAAGAAAGTCAAGAGAACGTGCACAAGGGTCTGGTCCTGGGATACCCGTCTGCATCCTTCCTCGGAGTTTGCACTGGCAGTCACCCAATCGCATACGTAATGAGACACACAAAGGCATGTGCTGGGAACCCGTAGCTCGGCCTTATCCTCGTTCAGAACATATGGGTTAACGCGGAGTCATTCCCCGAAGGGATTCGGGGTTGATCTTCCGGACTCGGGTCCTCGATCCAGTGCGACACCTCTGCTCTCTCAACATGCGACGGTGACACATGCGACGCGGAACAGCTGATCCGTCCCTCAATTCCACTGAATACGCTGCATGGCACAGGTCACCGTCTGCCCCGCTACCCCACAGGATCGGTGGGAGGAACCATTCCTCTTCGCTGGATCCACGGATCACCTCACAACATTTACCTCGGAGTTGGTACACGGTAACCCTACTTTACGTCCAACATCCACTTCAAGTATCATCAACCACATATGAGGTGTAGGAGTCTAGATTCATGTCACAATTAATGTGTCTTTCGCAATATACAAATGCCAATCACGTGACCGCGTCACGTACACAAAACAAGACTTCTCATCGTCGATATCGTTCATCCCTTTCTCCAGGCATACTCAAAAGTCCTCGTCTTCCGACCCTTCCTCCCAGTCGACTGCCTCCAACGCTTCTTCACCCTCTGCATGCAACTTATCTAACCCAGTCAAGCTTTCGAGGAAGCTCGATTCGTTGAACGCCTTCAACAACATCGCGAATCCTTGTGTCTCGTATGCCTTCAGGACCTGCACGTCAAATCCCGTCATCATATCAGGTCTAGTCCGCGACGCATCATCACAAGCTGGCGGCGCACCGTCTCGCTGCACCCTGTGCAACGGTCATATGCCGCGCCAACGATCGGCATGTTGCGGAACTGTGCAAGAAATCCGCGCAGCTGGTGTGGGACAAGACCCAGCACGCTTCCTCCTTCCTGTTGGGGCTGCTGGGTATCCAGCCCCGGCGGGGGTGCAGGCGCATGGAGGCTACAAAAAGTGGCACCATGAGACAAGACACATAACCGTCGGCCAGAAAGAGAAGCGTCTACCCTAAGGGGTGTTGAAGAATCGAGACGAGGAGCTCAACGGCTGTCGCAGACGCGATTGGAGCGAGCCCCGGACGTGTCACCGTGCACATCTGATCCAGTGTGCGATCTGTAAGGGACTAGGCACCACGGTACGTAGGCAGCAACACGATCAGCACCGTGAGTCCGGAAGGAGATGCGAGAAAAACATACGTCTGCCGGAGCCACAATATCGTTGCAATAGTAACAACCGAGTCTTTTGGAATCATGCGTAGACACTTCGCGCGCACCATGTCGCATTACAAGGTACGAATCAAAGCCCAAGGCCGCGTTCAGGACAATCTGTAGCACAAAGATCAGACAATGTATGAAGTAGATGGAGATTGTGCGCGCCTTGCCCTTCGCCGATCCAAGGACTGTCGGAAGCCAGCGGCTTTCACGTGAGTCCATCAAGAGAAAGACGGCGTCATGTGCATCAAACAGATCCTCAAGGGTATTAACGTCCGCCTTGGCCTGCTCCTCAGAGCCTGGCGGGATTGGATGACCAGGCATCAGAATGGACAACGTTACTCCGTGGGCATCCTGAAAGCGTCGTTAGTACAATGCTCGGTCGTGATGTGCATTTGTACGCACAACTCCAGGAGAAATCTTCCGCAACCGTTCGGCAGCAGCCTCAGCTTTAGGCCTGCCGCCGTTGAGGCAGTCCTCAAATTCGAACAACGGCTGTCGTACAGGGTTCGAGAAGGATACCTTGCCTGAATCAACAAGTGTGATCTTGCGAACACCCCAACCCTAATATCCATGTCAAATAAGAGAAAACTGTTGCGTCTGTGAGGCCAGCTGACTGACCATGAGCGTACGCGCAACGTAGCACCCAAGAGTGCCCGCACCAAGTAGTAGGCATCGCGTTTGTGCAATCTTCTCCAGGTCGAGAGCGGGGAGAACCCGCCAGCGCATCAATTTGAGATTCAGGTCCACCGCCTGGTCCGCGAGTCTGTCGATCCAGATTGGTCATGACTCATGTACCTCCTGAAGAAGATGGGACTGACCTTTTGGGGTCCATCATGGGCGCAAGGTCGGCGACTCGCGCGCCGACTTTACCTTGTACGTTCTTTTCCCACCCGACAGAACTCGGTTTCTCTGAGCTCGTTGGACCGCCGCGCAGGACGCCGAAACGACTCGATTGTGCGTCGCCACGCCAGCATAGCACTCGCACCGTCTGCGTCAGTTCTGGGTGAACTACGCGAAGGTACGCAAGGAGGTTACGAAGGGGCCATCCCGGCGCTGAAGCTTGTGCAGATGGATCGAGGAAACCGATCGTTCGCTGAGGGTGGTAGTATGACTCACCCTTGTATCAAGCGCATGAGAAGTACGGGTACGCACGGACTGCTCGGGCACTTTTGCAAAGAAATTGGCAAACTCTTGCACTGACGCAACCTGAACATCGTCACCTTCTGCGGGTCGTACAAGGAAGAATGCGGGGGCTGTCGGAGAGAGCTGCTTTGCGAGCGAACTGAGTTGAGCTTCCGAAAAATGTGCTCCAGCCGCCGTCCAATCGTCATCGATTTCCCACAAAGGCTGAGCAGCGAAAGCGGGAAACGCGAACCAATAGTAGAATTTGTATTTCTTCAGGTCAGCGAAGGTGATGAGAAGGAACCTTGTTAGCGCAGAAGTGTCGTGGTTCTTGGTAATGCTATCCCAAATCTACGAAGCGAAGTCATTAATCGCATTTTGGCAACGTGCGAGCTCTCATTCGAGCGACCTAGTAGCTGGGTCCACAGCAAATGACATACCTCATCCGATAATTTATTGAACAGGGCACGCTTGTCGGCATTCTTGAAGTCCTCGATTGTGTTGTAATTCTTCAAGACGCCCTGAGCCGGAGCGGATTGCGGAGGTGGGCTAGCGTAATGAGTGCTCCATTGGGATGGGCGTCAAGAAGCTCACCTGTAACCGTCTGAAAGTCCTTCTCCGCCAACCGTGATGTTACAACCTAGTGCTACCTCTTGTCCCGTGTTCCGGTCCTTGATGGTGCGCCCAGCGGAGTACGATGCCGTAAGAGTGACCGTCTCGTCCGACAGGCGAAGGACCTCGAGCTTAAGTCGACTGAGCTCGTGCCAAAACGTTGGCTGAACGATGGATGATAACTGTGCAAAGAGGACGACGGGCATGATGGTATTCAGAGGTTGACAAAGGGTTCAATGGCATGCCACGGCCACGGAACGGGCTTATCGGATTCGGGGGCAACAAGTCACGTTACACGACGATAAGTCAGGTACTGCTTCATCGCCCGAGACCAATCCCGATACCGCCACGCGTCCTCATGTAGTGCTCCCTCCAGCACCACGAACCGTCCCAGAGGCTCCCGCCTCCCATCAGCTACGGCGCCCTCTCCCTTTTCATTCGTCATATCCCTAGATCCCCGCAGCACATCGAAGATCTCCCGGCCCATCACTGGTGGGACGACTTCGTCCCGCTCGCTCACGAGCACCATCGTGCGCCGTGCGAGGTCCTGTGGAAGTTTGTGTGCAATTTCAGCTGCGGCAGCGCGTGCGTCCCACTTGTCGCGCACGAATGGGCCAAGGTAGCGGTAGGGCAGCCAGCGCTGCGGGTAAAGCGCGCGGACCATGTCTGGCACGCTCGTAAACGCATTTTCTAGCACAAGGCCGTGCACGGCGGCTGCGGGTGCTGCGTTCGATACGTCCTTGCGGGATGCCAGCAAGCAGAGCGCGATGGATGCTCCAAGGGAGTGGCCGTAGATTGTCAACTGCGATGTCGGGAAACGGGAAGCGGCATAGACGAGTGCAGCATCGTAGTCGGCTGTGAGACCGGTCTGCGTTGGACGACCTGCTGAGGATGTCCAGTAGGATCGTGGGGCGGGCGCAAGGATGGCCAGTGATGGAACAGCATTCAACAACGCGGCGAAGACGGGGATGCGGTGGAGTGGGTTTCCCGCGTTGCCTGCGTAGACATGCAGCCAGAGTCAAAATGATGGAATGACAACAACCCAAAGTACTGATCGATGAGTCAAAAGTAAATAAATACCTTGAAAATATAGGACGACGTGCTCGGGAGGAGAGGCCGCGTCATGTCGGCGCAGGAGTAAAGTCGATAGCTTCACAGTGTTTGGTTGGGAGCTAGAAATAGAGAGCTCTTCAATGTGAATGTTTTTCGGTGTGTACTTGGGGTACATATCCCCAAGAGACTCCGTCCTCGAACCCGGTGGGGCGTATCCTGGCGGCAACTTAGCGACCGAACCAATCGTTGACGTGCCCGGCACCAATCACCCATGTAAATCACCTTGCGTTGAAAGATGACAAGCATCAGGCACTGTTGGCAACCCAAGAGAAATCTACCATCTCAGAATCGTCCACACTGAAAGAAGGACGGACCTTGTATGCCCATAACGCTATCGGAAGACCGAACAACGCGGACAGGACCAGCCAGCCTGACGGTGCGTCGGCACTGGGTTGCACCAAGAGGCCCGCAGTACGCACGACACTTGTGATGGCGATGGGTGAGAGGGAAGACAGAGAGTTGGCGCCAGAGCTGGCTCTCGAAAGCGCGTATCTATGAGTCCAGTATCTAGCCCTATGGGAACGAACATAGGACCAAGTTGTGTTCCACAGCGACATCGACGTGGGCGTCAAAGTGCTGGCGCCTACCAGAGGACAACGACACCCTCCAATTTGACATTACGCTATTACATGCATGTATTACATTTTCTTACAATACACCACAGGGTATGCATTCGGCCCCGTGGGGTGAGAACGCATCAGTGTTCTGTCTCCTCCCATGTTCGCCCCACCGTCTTGATAAGGTCTTCCGTGGCAATGCCTTTACCGCTCGTGTAATATCCGGCTGCAATCTTCGCATCAATTTCAACACGGGAGTCCATCGGAATCAGGTATTCTACACGTGCTCGATGCATCAGCATGTCTGGCAAGCTCGTTTATAAACAACTAATGGGCCAGACGACGCACCAGGGATGTCGTAGCGCTTGAGAATTGGAATACCCGATTGTACAATTGCCTCGTATTTCCTGCGCGGAATACACACGCGTCAGCATAATGGCTAGAAAGCCGGAGAAAGACATAGGCGCGCACATATCGCTCATAGAAACCATGTTGTTGATTTTCTTGATACCCAGCCAGTGCAATACGTCTGGCATGAGAGCCTGGAAGCGCATGTCCTTCACGCCGGCAATCATCTCCGTCGCGCGGAAGTACTTGTCTGCAGAGTCGCCACCGCGCTTGCGAAGGTTGTACACCAGATATTTGGTCACCTCGCCAAGCGCACGACCTTCCTTGCGGAAGTACACGACAACGCCAACACCACCGCGTTGCGCCGTGCGAATGCACTCCTCGATCGCAAATACGAGGTATGGTTTGCAAGTGCAGATATCCGAACCAAACACATCCGATCCGTTACCTGGGAAGGGTAAGGACGTCGGTATGTCACTCGGAGATAAGTTGCCTACATTCATCGTGCACACGTAATGTGAGTTCTTTGCTCTCATCCGAGAGATATGAAGCCGGGCCAACTGCAGAGTATACGTCAGTAAGTTGTGGACAAGAGTAGAGGTGAAGACGGACAGATATAGACAGTCATGCCGCCAATAGGCGGCAAGAAGACCTTGATGTCAGGCCGCGTTACCAGCTCCGGGTACATCCCACCGGTTTCCTCGAACAAAGCTCGGCGGAGTAAGCTTTCTGATCTATATCCAATTGGCGTCAGGGAAGTTTATCCGGAGAAGCGAAATGCCCACATCTTGAAGCGCTCCGCTACGCCCGGCAAATACCATACTGGCTCTACCGCGGCTTTGCTAACGTTAATTTCCACACCAGGATCCGCCGTGCTCGTCGTCCCATCAGCGTTGAGTAACGGTGCGCTCTTCAGCACCACTTTCCCATCCATGACGATATCACCCTTGCGGGATGATTCGTCGATCTCGCTGAGCTTAATATGCGCCTTGGTGATCGCGATGCTGGGCCGGATGTCCAAGCCGGCCGCAGATTCCGCGCGGAATACCTGCGGGGTGAGGTGGCCCCACGGATCAAACGAGACAATTTTACTCGGGTCGAACCAGGCAGGATTCGGCGGAATGGCCACTGGTGGTTCTGTACGCGCATAGTCCGGTTTGTGCGTGGGGATAAGAGTCCCCATTGCCACAGCCAGAGCTCGATATATAGAATAAGAGCCCGAGTGTGCGCCGATGGCATTGCGTTGCTTGATTGACGAAGCGAGACGCGAGGGAACTACGGGACCGCGCTCGGTGGGGTTCTCCGCACCCCATTTCAGTGGGACTGGTTTAACGCCGTGCTGATCGGGATAAGCTACGGCACGGTGTTGGTCAGTCGTCATGACGTCAATTAAATGGATAACAAAACGCCGAGGCGCTGGCTATTGAATGTCCAACGCCACATGTGGAACAGGCGAGACACGGCTCCACCACCCTGGGCACGTGGGGATAAACGGGAAGCGAACACGGGGGAGCGATGAGGACGACGACATCGAAGGGGGCAAGAAATTAAGAGGATTCTCGTTGTGAACTCACTGGTCAGCGTGACACGGCCAGGGTACAAGACCCTTTCGCGCTCTTTTTCCAACATGCCATCAGCGCCCTTTTCTCCGAGCGGGGTAGCAGTCAACGTGGCGGGAGCCGAGGGCGGTGTGGACGAGACACCGTCGGGACTTGACACAGAAGCATGGGTTGGGCTTGGTGGCCCATTACTGCCCATGGGTCGTATGCGAGGCGACGCCGGATTGGTCAAAGAGTCGAGCTAGAAAGGGCCGACATGTTAACATAAATTCGAATGGGCGCGAAACGAAAGAGGACTGATGACCTTGGCTTGCAAAACTTGCTGTGAGAGTTGCAAGGACTCCAGCTGTGTGAGGATTTGAGTGAGCACAGCGCTATCGAGAGATGCCATGCTGATGACGGTGGGTCGAGTGGCGGGGGTTAAGGTAAAGGTGGTAGTAGAGGTAGAGGTGCAAGTAGAGTTCAAATCGCCGCAAACCGCGGATCTATACACAACGGACACGGATCACGAAAACACTCGTACTTATATCAGATAATCTAGTACACGATTTTAATCTTCGTCCATTCTATCCTCCTCGTCATCCTCCCAGGAGTCCATAGCCCTCTCAGCGGCAATGATTTGCTCTATTTGCTCTACAGCTTTCTTTGCTGCCGCCCCCTTCATCTCGCCTTCAGTAACAACCGGTCCAGGGGCCTGGATCGGATGCGGATACTCCACCCTACCAACCTCGAAACCGTCCACATACACACAACAGACCTTTGTTCCTTCCTCCTCGTATATCTGATATCCCACGTAGAAGCCGTGCTGAATTGATAAGAAAGTAAGCCAATGCAGTGGTGCTTCCAGCGTTTTGAATGCCTCTGTGGCGGCCGCCCGCTTCGTCTCCTGGACTGTTTCTGTAAAGTCACGTGATCGGACACTGGCGATTACGATTACACTGCCTTGCACAATCGCGGCGCACGTCCGCATGCCCTGCACTTCCTCGATGGCGTACTCTATGCTCAGATCGGGATCACGCTTCGCGAGCCAGATCTTGAGGAAGGAAACTGGGTCCTCCAGCAGTTTGATGGCCTTCTGTGCTGCGGCGAAGCGTACGCCGTTCTGGCTGATGCGCCCGCGCCATTCGTCCTCGACCCTGGCGATCTCATAATCGTCCCAGACGACCGAACAGCTCACCCTGTCCTCGTTCCTCTTGGGGACACTACACTTCACCTTCTCGTGGTTTTTGCCCGCCCATAAGTGCAGCTGCGAGAGGGGGTGCAGCACGTCCGAATCGCGCTCGACGATGCGTTCCAAGACTTCCCAGTGGCCCAAACGTCGAAGTACACCCCGCACAACCTCCAGATCTCCACGAGAATCGAGGTAGACCGCCCCGAGCAAGCTCTCAACCATGTCACTAAGGAATTTGGGTGCCTGCAATGACGTTAAAGCCGCCCACGGAAAAGCGCGCCCCTCTTCGAGCGTCGCCTCGATGTCGTCGCGACCACCCGGACGCTCCCACCGGGCGAACGTGGCCTGCTGCTCGTCCAGGATGCGCACGCTTGAATGCAAGAGACATTTGTAGAGGTGCGCGCGCTGTGAATCCTCCGTCACGGTCGTTCCTATGTCAGGTGACCAAGACGGCATGACAATAGGTAACTCGGTGGATACTCGCAGGCACAACATCGCAAGGAAGTGTGCATTCACCACGGCTGTCTTGATGGTGTGTATACCACCTGGGCCGTAATCCTTCCCGGGCGCGCGGTAGAGATAGTCGGTGACGAGCATGTCAAGCACGGCATCTCCAAGGAACTCCATGCGCTCGTAAGAAATGGTCTCCAGGTCGCTTTGGTAGCTCGCGTGGGTGAGGGCTTCTACAGCAATCGCTTTGCGGCGGAATGTGTACCCGAGAATGCTCTCTACAACGCCGATCTGGGTGGGGTAGTGTTTGAACTTGAAGTCGGGGATGATGCGGGAATACATCGCGTCAATGCATTCAGAGTGGGGCCGCCACGACAGACCGAGATCGAAAACCCTCATACACTCGATCCCCATCGCGAAATCGCCGTATAAATACGCAGCACCGATCAGCGCTTCCACAACGTCTGCCAAGACCTTCGTCGATAAATTCCGTGCGACGTTGGCTCTCCTCTTCTGTTTTTCTGTCATCCCAGACGTGTCAGGTGATTGCGATGGCGTTTCTTCGAATATCAACGCGGCAGGGTCGGATGCTCGCCTCGGCTTCCACTTCTTGGATACAAAGAGATTCCGGATGATCCACTTGTATAGCTTCCGATGGATTGCCATCTTGGCAAGATTGGCATTCGAGACCGCGTGGTCCTTGCGTCTCGCCAGATACCCTTCGTGCCAAAGGGGATGCGCCGAGAGAAGCTGTATGCTCACTGCATACTTGAGGGTGGTGTCACCAAGCGTCTCGAGGCGCTCGTAGTTTCTGCGTTCCTGAGCGGATGGCGTAGTAATCGCAGTCATGAGCAACTCCAGGGAGATCTTGGCTAGACGGGTCTCCCCGAATAAGGTATCTCTCAGGGAAGAGGCCGTGCTGGCCATCTCGAGGTGCCTGATGATCGACGGAGCCCACTGCGCATATTGTACTTCGTGGGACGAAATGAGTGCGACTAACGTGAAGTCTTTTAAAAGCAGCACGGGTTTCTGGCTCACAGCATCGATCCCCTTCGACTCATCCGGCATGGGCGTAAGGAAGTTGCGCTTGACGAGAGTCCGTGCCTCGATGAGTGGGTAGGTAATCTCGAGTTTGGCAGCACCATCGTGGTCACCCCTTCGCATATGTCGCCTCACGAGGTCTGCCATCTCTTCTGGGGTAGGTGGGGTATTCCGTGTGCGTACAAACCGATAGGATTTGGCCGTAAAGCTCGTCCCGCTCACAAGAAAGATATCGTCCGCATGCCCGTAACGGCGCTCGAACCATGAGAAGGGTGCAAAGAGGGTTCGTCCACCGGTGGCAGAAGGGCTGTGGTCTGAGATCAAAGCCCTTCTCTCATCCCAAACAGTCGGAGATTCATCCATAGGAAGGAAGAGATGGAGGAAGTCCGTCTGGCCCCATGGCTCCATGCGCGAGCCATACATCGGCCAGAAGAACCGCCGTGTAAACTCTTTTGCACGAGTCAGGATGCCATCACCATCATTGGCGACAGTGGGCGTCCTTTCGCCCCGGACGTGCACCTTGAAGGGGGGGCACTCGCGCAAGTGTATGATAGGGAGCTCGTCGATTTCGAGCAAAGGTAACGCAGCCTGTGTCAGCATGCGCAGCGGTGGGAGTCCGTCCACTTCTAATATTGTAGACCACCATTGCTTATCCGCGCCACCATCACTCCAGGGATCCATTTGGCTCGAGACCCGTGCCGTACCTTCACGTTGTTCGACGTCCTTCAGCAGAAGCCGCACCTCGCTTTCCACATCGGCCTCCAGGGCGCTCGTGAGCGGCAGGAGATGATCATTGAGTAGCTCGTTCTCGTATAGGGAACGATAAGCCTCGAATGCAACGTGGCGTCGAGCCGCCACCTTCGTGGAGTGAATTCGAGGAGTCGAAAACGAGTGGAATTTAGGGTCCAACAGCTTCGGAAGGGTTAGCGTACAACCATATGGGCCGTAGTACGGGGGGAGGGCTCCACGGTCTGCGTGCCATTCCAATGGGTATTCGGGAGGGTCGATGTCAAATAGAGGGGTATGATTGAGGACCCCTGAATAAGGAAGGATGGAACAGAAATGGAAAATATGTTCAATAGCCGAGTTTCCTGTCAGCACTGCGCTGTGTGACGTTTTCAGTGAAAAGAAGTGGGGGTGTGCGCTGGCGCTTACCCAGTCTCTTCTATCGTGAATCGCAATCCCCCGTCTTCGTCTTCGTCGTCCGTTGGCCGATCCTCATCGCTACAGTGAAGTTCGCTCCTCGTGTTGTATAACCTGGTCATGTCTTGCTCCTGCTCCTCCCATCTTTTCATGGTTGATGCAAATGCCAATGTATCCGAATGCATAAGGACGAACGAGCTGCGTTGCTTGCGCGCACGGCCGCGGCTCTGCGCCCAGCTGACCATGTTCGCCGGCAAGTCCCACCGCACGACGTTGCAGCACGCTTGAATGTCCAGCCCTTCCTCCGCGACTGCAGTTGCGATGATCAAGTTGAGTTCGCCGATTCGGAAATCATTGAGCGTCTTGTCTGCAGGCTGGCGCAGCAGGCGCCGTGTGATGTCGAGAAAGGAGTGGCGCCGAAAGTTCCCCGATTCGCCCAGGAGACCGCCGACGCTGAACACATTTGCAGTACGCGGGTGCTGCGCGAGGATTTCGGTCAGCGCGAGCACCGCGTCGCGGCGCGTGACGAAGATAAGGCCACGGTACTCCATCTCCAAGCTCTCGAAGAAGGCCTTTTCGCCCAACAAGATCTCGATTAGTTTCTCCACTTTATCTGAGCTCCTCCGGGGTATGTCTTCGGGATCGTCTGGAATAGGGGCGACTTTGATGCGTGTCAGGTGTTTGAGTAGGTATTTCCTCTCGCTTTCGCTCCAACTAAAGGAAAACTCGGGAAAGGTACCGCCTGCGCTGGCGGCCTGCTTGCATACCTGCTGGATATACCAGTCTGCTGCCCATTCCCCGAGGTCCGAGCAGATCTCGTCAGCGGCGCGTTCAAAGTCACGTAAGCCTCTGTGAGTAAAAGTACTCTGCTTGTCGATAGTTTTCGACAATTGCTGGTCGACGCGGCTGCGCCTGGGGCCCAATTCGAGCTCAGGCTTTCGGAGCTCAGCACGCTTGTCGATGACCCAAGGGTCCTCCTCGATATTCAGGGACGCGACAACCTCTTTGAGCGATTGTAGACTACTGGAGGGCGGAGTACCGGAGAGGAGATATTCTGGCTCCCTGTAAATGACATGTTTGAATTCAGGGCGATGCACGAAACCCTCAAGCTCCCCGCGGAACAGGAGCGGAGCGCAGATGGTCGAATCTAGATTGTACTCGAGTTGCCTGTCACAATACCCCAACCCTTAGTAATGTGTCCCACTCAAGAGCGGAAAATAGTGAATGTTGATTTAACCCACCTGAAAGACTTCTCGGCATCTCCACCAAAGATCGGGCTCGCTGTGAGCCCGAGGATCATAGGACGCATGACCTCATCGACGTTAGTGGGGGACTCGGGGCGGGACGGTAGTTGATCGTAAAATTCCCGCATTATGAGGTTGTATGCGTGTTTTTCCGCAGCGTGGTGCGCCTCATCGAACACGAGCAAGCCAACATCGCACCCAAGCTGGACGTAGCCATGGCGGAGTGCGTTGAGGAGCACGTCTGGCGTGCTCACGACGATGCGACACGTTTTTAGCACGCGAAGCCATAGCGCCCTGTCCTTCCACTGGTCCGGTTCGTCCTTGCCCGAAATGAGCCCAATAGAGACGGAGAGGTTCAGCTTCATGACGTCTTTCTGCTGCCGCGCAAGCGCGACAGTCGGTGCAAGGAACCAGGAGACCTAAATGGGGGGAAGGTTAGTGGTTATACAGCGTGAGCGACAATGCACACACCCACCTTGCGTGATTCGCGCTCTGTTTCGTGTTTCATGCGCAAGACGGCAATGTGGGTCTTTCCTGCTCCTGTATCGAGCGCAATGACGATGTTTCGCCTTAAACTCTCCTCGAGCATCTCCTGCTGGTATCCACGGGTGTCAAAGGTCGGGACTACCGACGATGGTGATGTCCCATCAGTCCGTGTCGAGGCGTCATCGTGTGGCATTTGGATTGAGCGTCAAGTTGCGGGTATTATCGTTGAAAGGAAGTGATGCGTAGTGGGCCTAGGAGTGACAGGAAACCATCGTTGCCTTTATCTTTTATGAGCCTGTGGGACAGAGGTGGACCCCAGTACTCCTAATGTTAATGCAAGAAAGGAGCCGAATCGGGCAATGATCGTGGGACTGCGCAGGTAGTACGGTACTATCACGAGAGACACGTAATGATCCACTTTTCTACCCAATTTATGCCCCACTATCCCGTTTCATCACTGGCTGAGCAAGGTATGATATATTGTACCGCCAGCTGTATCCTCGATGGGTGTACCCAAGGATATCTTGCGTGGTAGCCTTATTGGTTGTTCCGTACGTCCGTACGTCCATCCTTCCAGCTTTTTTCAGAGCACGAATATCATCACACCAAAAGTTCTCACACTTATCGATCAAATCGATTCTCTGACTGCGACCGCAGCCAGTAAAGCGCTAAGATGAGGGCTGCGCGCTGCGCTTCCGGTGGCCGTGGGCTGAGGGCAGAACGGATAGAGAGTTCACCATGAGGTGTATGAGACCTCGTGGAGATAAGGTGCATCGCAGTACTTCCGGTCTACATGTCTACAGTGACGCCTTCCCTCGCGGCTCAAATGGTAACAATAGTGCTACGAAACCCGACACAATAAACAAAGCAGCTGAAACATAGATCGGCGCAGATGTCTTGAGGTTTGCGTAGAGTGCGATAATCGGCGCCATGATCCCGAACACACGATTCGCGGCTGCGACGAGTGCATTTCCGGTCCCACGATCCTTTGTCGGGAACAGCTCTGGCGAGATCGCGTACAGGATGCCGTACATGATGTTGCTCGTGAAACTGTAGCCGCAAACCCAACCGAGGAGGGCGGCGGACGAACGCGCCGTTGTAGAAGCGAAAAGGAATATCCCAGTAAGAGCTAGTCAATGTCAGTACGACGACGAGTGGACAATAAAAGGGATAATCAAAGGTTTGCCGAACCTGTAGAGATTGCGAGCGAGCCGCGTCGTCCGAGATAAGGAATCTCGACTGCCCACCCCGCGAACAATGCGCCAGGTACACCGATGACACTCACGATGACTTGCTAAGAATGTGTGGAGAATAATCAACGAGGGATGCAACCAGGAACAAAGTATCCCACATTACGATAGGTGATATATGTCGACCCATCCCCGAAGTCTGCACCCCGAGTTGCCAGGCTACAAAGAACGATTAGGAAAGGCATGAAAAGGTGAGAATGCATCACCGTACAAATAGGTCACAAAACTGTTGTACCTTTTTCAGCGTCAATACGATTGAAAGTCTACGTTGAAAGATAAAATGGAAGCCTCACAGCGGGAAAGCAAGGCCAATGAGGGCTGAAAAGGTGGCAATGTAAGTATGCACCAAGAATACGAGAGTTGGGAAGAACGAGCACCCCAGAGAGTGATCAATAAACTCGTAGACCTGGCTAGCTTTCGTGTCTTGAACAGCGGCGTGACGTGGTCCCAACCAAACCCTCTCATCGTCCTCCGAATGGCGCCTACTTTAGAAGTTTCCATTGGGGGGAGGGGGGATTTCTCAGCGTCATTGCTCAACGGAGCTGGGCGACTTTGCTCGGCCTTATGAAGCATGTCCAGTGTAAGGCTGCTTGTTGTGCCGTTATACTGTGCCACCTTGTGTACAACCTCCACCGCCTCGGCGTCGCGTCCACGCCCCATGAGAAATTTGGGGCTTTCGTAAAGATGGAAAACGAAGAAACGGAGCACAAAGAGGACGAGCATCAGGGCACCCATAGTGTACAAGAAGTAACGCCATCCCTGATTCTCGGAGCGCGGACACGGGGAAGGTGGGGACGTGGTGGGGCAAGAGAAATTCGCGATTAGCGGCCACGCAACCTGTAGTTTGACTGAGGAACTGGTAGGATAAGAAAATAAAAATAAAAGACCTACTAGACTGCCAAGGAATTGTCCCAGTGCCCACCAGATAGACAAGACGGTTAGCAGGTATTGGTGTGAAGCAGGTACAAATTCTGGAAAGCACCCATAAGAGATGAAACACAATGGGCCAGTTGCGGCAGCTAGCATACCCAAAAAGACCGCAGAATCGACGGGGAGGTTACCACCGACGCCTATACTCCATAGGGCGGCGAGGGAGCACAACGTGATTGAATTTGGCGAAGCTCCAGCGGAAAGGGCAAAAACACCAGTAATGAAGAGCGTCAGATTGAAAGACAACCTGTGTCCGACAAAAAAGGGACATATGTCTCGAGATGTAGAGAAATTCTCAAAGGAAACGTACTTGCGTCCCCAGATGTCTGATCCAACACCAAAAACAACGGCACCGACAAGTAAACCAACGTTCTGCCCGAGCTTGAGGAAGGGACCTTGGAAGGCAAATTCGTTGACCACGGGCGTAAAGATAAGACCGGTGACAATCTACGGTGGGAAAGGACTGGTGAATCGGTGAGGCAGTAGCGATGATGGAAAACCTAATCACGGGCCATAGGTTGTCGCTGTCGAAGCGGCATTGAGCTGGATGTGATACACAAAGCGAGCGAATGATAGGGACACATACGACAGCCAGCCAAAACCGGTGACGATAAAAAGATGCCACTGAAGAGCGGTGTCACACAAAGATAGGGCAGAGACTAACCAGGGTCTAAAGCAGACCGACCTGGTACCTGCCCATCCCGATCTCACGGAAGGCGTCATTAAGGATCTTTACTTTGGCAACGTAGGTGGGATCGAGAGAGCCATCATGGGCATCGATGCTTTCAGTGTCCCCGAGAATCGCGATCACCAGATCTGCCTTGACAAGATTTTGTGGCCCGTGGGGGCTGCTCTCTGAAGGAGAGAGTTTAGTATCGACCATAGCGCGAACGGGGGAGAAGGAAGGCTGACTAGTAGTAGTTTTTGTACCTTGGAGGATACTGTATGGTACAATAGTGGTACAATCGATCATGCCATGACGTGACAGCCCGTATATTGAGCATTTGGAACTCCCCGGCGGAAATAACTCTCGGCACACAAGGAAATGCCGACGCTCGATCCAGAGGATTCGAAGCATAACGTTTTAGCCACTCTCCCGCCGTTCAAATCCACGCGGCGTCGCGGCATCCCATGGTCCGCGGATCTCGCTAACGGAACGTCTTTGGTGATTCCAAAAAAAAATTTAACAAATCGACAAACTCACTATTTGTACTGCTGTGCCCACATCAAGACACCAGGTGCCCCAAATGTCACACTCGTCAAAACGGCTGCACAAAGTCTGGGTAATGGTGCCGTTAATGCAGCCAACCCTAGCAATAGCGTAACGACCGATTGAACCGGAACTGGCATTGACTGCATCCCATACATGAGAACTCAAACGCGGTGAGCAAAGGACGCACCTGGATGCGACGCCGGAGTATAGGGAAGAGCGCAAAGGCTTCCACAGAGAATAGCGTGAGTGCAAACACTGCCAGATCATCATCCAGGCGTGAAGCTAGCACGACGGCAGCCGAAATAGCCGCGTTGATCGACAGTACCGAAGTCAGCCTTTTTCAGCCCGGGGAAGGGGGCGTTACTTGTCAGAGCCCAAAAAGAGAAAAGGGACACATACCGTTCGCGCTGGACCGGAGCTGCGGTGTAAGAGTAATCGGCAAGCACAGCGTGCATGAGGAAGAGCGCCGTCGTGAGGGCCGAGATCGAGTCGGCGGACGTCGGAGCGGTGAGCGTGCGGAGGATGGGGGATAGAGCTATGAGTGTGAGGGAGATGAGCAGGGACGCCTTGATTGCCCGTGCACCTGCCGTCCAACACAGGTCATCATCAGTCCAGCTATTGAGTCAAGGAGACAGCAGGAACGTACGACGATCGGAAGAAGTGCCCCCTGCCGCATCCCTCCAGAAATATTCCATGGACTCCCAAATTACACATCCAGTGACAAAAGTCACGCTAGAGAGGACAACCAGCAGGCGCGGGTCGAGCGTATGGTCAAGTAGTCGAGTGAAGACAGCCAGAAAGACGAATACGACGGATAAGTGTTGGGATATCGTACACGCTCCCAACACCAGCGGCCAATATCGATACGGGAGGACATTCGCTGCATGAGAGGTAAAGAGTCAGTGAAAGGTAAGTTTGGAGATGCGTTAATCATTACGGTTCTTGGATAGAGCTGCAAGGAAGGTTGGCGGAACGTAGTTGTCAGGAAATGGCTGTGGCCTCCACAGAACACGTTCCCACTCGGGTCCATCATCACCACTTCCGTCAGAATCTGTCACTACCATTCCGCAGGCGAGCTCGAGGTTGAGTGGAGGGTCGCTTACGGAATTTTAGGGTTGATTGAACTGTCGAACTCACGTGATCACCTCTGCTATACCTATACCATTCAAGCCATTCTTGGTGTTTGGCACGGAACATCAGGAATACAGAAATCCAATGACCAGATTCATCAAGTTAGCGTTCGATTAGTAGGGGAAACGCGGGCGAATAAGCACGAATCGCAAGAATTGCGCTATTCTGAGGCAAATGCACGCGTTACTTCTTAGCTACACACTATGATTTACTAACGTACTACACTGTAACGAGGGCAATTACTGCAGGATCTCAAACCAAAAATTATAGTGTTTCAATATGTGCGAGTCGTGTGAGCTCGACTCCTCATCGGCCTCGGTTGTGGTGTCGAGATTAGTTAGCCGACCCTCTCGCGAGAAGAATGATGAATGAACTAAAGCACGATCTCGATTACTGTGATGTTGGCCCTTCGCTTACAAATTAGACGAGTGGTTTCATCCAATATCTCAATCCACTCAAATATTAGAAGGCAAGGCTGAATTCAGAGGTCCACAATGCAGGCAGTTCTGGGCGCCGCGCACTCCAGCGCGAGTCAGTCTCGCAGATGATGATGATGTGTCATCTCAAGAACATAGTGCGGCTGCTCCCGGGCCTTGTTGTCGGAGAAGATGTGGCTTTTGTCGGCCGATACATGTGGCCTACGCAAACGCAACACCCCGTACGACAATAGTATTCAGAATAGCGGAGTGAATCCACTTTTAGATTATGCAGCCCATGACTGGTAAGAAATGTGGTACGAAGAATTCCTTTTGAGATGGTAATATCTAGGGCGACCAGCCATCGTGATACGTTACAGCGGCGGGTGGTCAGAGTGAAGTACGAGCAGTACAGTGTATGATGGCGTCTACAATCCGTGGAAGCCAGTCCCACGACTTGTTCTATCAAATGGTGTTTAGAGCCTGTACATAGTGTGGGCCAAGTTTTTCTTCATTAGCGGCGTGTCAGCGAGCCAGAGCGAAGCTACACACATACTTGGCAGAGTCCGGCGCATCCGGACTATCTACATACTCCCATTTCTTGAACGCACGCGTGAGACGCCCCCATCGCCCATTGTGCCACGTTTCCAGTTCGGCCCACTCCAGCGTATCCACGCCCCACATCCGACGTGCCCAGCCCAGCCAACACGCAGCAACGACATCGGCGTACGTCTCTTGCTCACCAAAAAGGAACGTATCAGACATACCGCGCGCATCCGCATCCCTCGCGAACGGCTCCAATGCCTCACGCACTGGGGCCCAGCGCGCAGCGGTGGAAGCGCCGGGCGCGGACAGTGACTCGAGAGTCGTTCGATACATGCGCTCACGCGTGGTACGGAAGAATTCCTTGCTCCTCTCATCACGTAGCTGTGCCCAGATCCGGCTGAGGAGTAGTGGCGCCAGCGCAACGCCGACAGCCCGCAAGAACCTGTTATCAAAGTCGACGATCAAGTCCTCCACGCCAGGTGGGAAGAGTTTGGGAGAGTGCGGGTAGAGGCGCTCAAGGTTGAGTGCGATCTGAAGAGACCCAGCTAAACTGTGATCCGAGGCTGGGTCATGAAGGATGGGGACTGTGTATGATGGCTGCCCACCGCGCCGCAAGAAGGTATGCGGTGCACCAATACGTTTTGCAACCGTAGCAATGTCGGGAAATTGAACCCATTCCGTCTTGTGGGGTATCCCTTTGTAGTTGAGAACGATTCTACCGCAAAACATGTACACCGAAGTGAGGCCAGGTTCTCGAAATGACCGCACATACCTGGTTTTCCACACATTAGGGGACCATGCCTGATGCTTGGTCGCCGTTCCGGGGATGTCGTAGAGAATGTAGGTTGTGTGGATGGGCATAGTTTTGGCACTCAGTCGACGTCTAGTGGGACGAAACATTGGTCGTGAAGCGTGAAGTAGTTATGACGGCATATAGTGACCAGTTGTAAAACGTAAACATTCAGGGCCCTTCGCTCAATCAACCCTGTGACGCATCACGCTGAACACACGAGGAGCATCCTTCAACGTGTGTGATTACGTCTGGGAGTTCGGGTTATAGTATGCACCATGTCCCCATCGATCCCGGTGCTCCTTATCGTACCGTATTCGGAGCGAATTTCGCCAGACCAGTGGATCCTCAATTTACTGAACGGGGCCAAGTGCAAGGACGGTGACATGCTCCGTAGTTTCGAGGAACTAACGTATGGGGTGAAGTGAAATGTCTGGGGACTCACATTCACATACAGTATCATAGGCAAGGTTGCCTGCCATACGTGAAACCGACTTGAACCACTGGCACCAGCTAATCACTTATTTCTCGTTCCTCCGTCACTCTCAGTTGTAAAATACGAAACGTTTCACGACTGGATGGCTTTGCAAGGCCGCAATTGTGTATCTGATAAGATCACCTATCTTTCATGAGTTGGAAGGGGATGTGCAACTGTTAACATGCAGTAATCAGGAGCAACAGGGCATACAAGATCCAGTCTTGCGGGGACTAGAAGACTTCGGGGGCTCCGCTAATTATCAGTCATTCTACTGTCCGAACACGTCCAATAGCATCTAACGTAGGATAAACAGGGGCGCATTGATTCAGAGATAGTACAAGACATGAGATGTATGAGAGAGGTAACAGTACCATGGGAACATCCAATCGAGATACAAGACGACGAAAGGAACAATACAAAGAACGTACAGATCGATAACATCTGGCAGCGAGAAAGATCACCAACAGCAATACTCAGCCAGAGCACATCACGCATGCTTCCTTGTTCTCAAGCGAACAAGCCAGCTTCGCCTCTTCCAACTCACGGGCCTTTTTGCGAAGTAACGCAGCCGCAAAATCAGGGTCCTTCTCAGCGGCACGTCGCTGTACCTCATCAAGCCCCGCCAAAGCGTCGTCATGCGATTCGGCAGGAGTGAGTGGGTACGACGGTGTTGTAGATGCAGACCCATTTGAGGTTACTGTCGCGGGAGTAGAAGGAGTAGCTGTGCGCTCTGCCGCCTCAGTGGTAGCAGTTTTCGTCGCGACTTCGTGTGGGACAGAAGGATGCGCCGATGGAGAGCTCGGGGTGGAGGCAACAGGACGTGCGACGGGTGCAGTTTGTGGGCTTGGTTGGGATACCTGTTGCTCCTTCTGCTGTTTAACTTGCGCGACGAGTGAATGGTCGAGCGTGAATTGGATCGCCTGTGCTGCGGGCCTAGTGCGGAGGTAGTACATGCCGGTTTTAAGACCGCGCTTCCAACCATAGAAGTGCATACTCGTCAGCTGGCCGGCTGTCGGCGCCTGCAGGTGCACGTTGAGGCTCTGACTTTGACAAATGAACGCGCCGCGGTCTGCTGCCAAGTCGAGCACCTTCTTCTGTGAGATCTCCCATACGGTCTTGTAGATGGCCTTCACATCCGCAGGAATCTCGGGAATAGCCTGAACCGAGCCATTATTGGCGATAATCCTGTTCTTCATGTCATCATTCCAGAGCTTGAGGTCGACAAGTTCGCGTAGAAGCCATGGGCATACAACCTGGAACTCGCCAGCAAGGACACGGCGCGTGTAGATGTTGCTGAAGCCGACATTAGACCGCAGCCACGCATCGAAGAGTGGGGCTTACCTTGTGTACGGCTCAAAGCACTCATTGAAACCCAAGATCTGGCTTGTTGACGCAGTTGGCATCGGGGCAACAAGGAGAGCATTCCGCAATCCGTGTTTGGCGACTTTCTCCTTGAGAGCGGCCCAGTCCCACAACTCGGTGGGAGTGACATTCCACAAGTCATACTGCAACTGTCCCTGCGAAGCAGGACTACCCTCATATGTTTCGTACGTGCCCTGTGCCTGTGCCATTTCACAACTAGCTTCCACCGCGGCGTGATAGATAGTCTCGAAAATCTGCTGATTAAGCAAACGGGCTTCAGGCGAGTCGAAAGACATTCGCAAGACCATAAATGTATCGGCAAGACCCTGAACACCTAGGCCAATCGGGCGATGGCGCATATTCGAACGGCGGGCTTCCGGGATAGGGTAGTAATTGACGTCGATGACGCGGTTCAAATTGAACGCGACAACCTTGGCAACATCGTGCAACTTTTGAAAATCGTACCTGTTCCCTCGGATGAAGGAAGGTAGTGCAATAGAAGCGAGGTTGCACACAGCGGTCTCGTCCGGAGAGGAGTATTCCATTATTTCCGTGCAGAGATTAGATGACTTGATAGTACCAAGGTTCTTCTGGTTTGATTTTCCTGGAACCGAATTAGTGGTTGCTAAGACGATCTACTCTGAGACTTACTGTTAGCATGATCCTTGTAGCACATGAACGGACCACCCGTTTCGATTTGCGCATCCAAAATGGCATACCACAGCTTCTGGGCAGGTACAGACTTGCGTGCGCGTCCCTCACGCTCGTAACGCTCATACAACTCCTCGAACTCGGTGCCGTAGGTGTCATGCAGGCCGGGGGCTTCGTCGGGGGAGAAGAGTGACCATTCCGCATTAGCCTCAACACGATTCATGCTTCAAATACGACCAGTGAGGCCCAGAAAATGGAGTTTATAAACGGGTACTCACAAGAGGTCGGGTATCCACAACGCGTAGAAAAGGTCACGAGCCCTGACCTCCTCTTTACCGTGGTTTTTACGGAGATCGATGAATTCAAAGATATCGGAATGCCATGGTTCGAGGTATATTGCAAATGCTCCGGGCCGCTTATTGCCACCTTGGTCGACATAACGCGCGGTGGCATCAAACGCACGAAGCATTGGCACGATGCCATTTGAGTAGCCATTGGTACCTGCAATGTAGGCACTGGTAGTCATCGTTAGCACAACATGGCATAGCAAGGTGGGAAGAACTGCAACACACCCAGTAGCACGGATATTATGAATATGCAGACCAATTCCTCCAGCTGACTTGCTAATCATCGCACATTGCTTGAGGGTATCATAGATGCCTTCGATTGAATCGTCTTTCATGGCAACCAAGAAGCATGATGACATTTGAGCATTCGGAGTGCCAGCGCTGAAGAGCGTTGGCGAGGCGTGTGTGAAGTAGCGCTCAGACATGAGGTTGTACGTTTGCAGAACTCTTTCGATATCAGAGCCGTGTATGCCGACAGCCACACGCATGATAAGATGCTGAGGACGTTCTGCTACACGCCCGTTGATGCGCAATAAGTAGGAGCGCTCGAGGGTTTTGAACCCAAAGCTAACGACCTAATTTCAGACGGCACCCTTGAGGATACAACGAGACTTACAAATTGTACTGAAAGTCACGTTCGTAGATAATAGCGGAGTCTAAGGTTTCGGCATTAGACACCACTACATCATACGTCTCCTTTGAGATCATGCTCGCGGATCGTCCGGTCTTGGGGTTGACTATGGGGTGCATCAGATATCGCAAGAGAACCCGATAAAAAGGGTACGGACCATAGTCGTAGAGATCTTTGACGACATGAGAGAAGTTCTTCTTGGTCTCTTTGTGGAGGTTGGACACAGCGATACGAGCGGCGAGGATGGCATAATCAGGATGTTTTGTTGTCAGATATGCCGCTGTCTCGGCGGCGAGATTCTGCATGATTTTGTCAGCCAATACGCAGGAAGAGTAGCAAGGGTTAAAACAGAGAGAGATTGCGACGTACATCAAGCTCAGTCGTAGTGACACCTTGATACACGCCTTGGATGACTTTTTGTGCAACCCT
>Ga0307512_10000772_pt1 | contig 47364 bp, 40 predicted proteins | sample 14_EM_MG_FD_200267 | JGI IMG/M metagenome (GOLD analysis project Ga0307512, IMG submission 200267) | Populus trichocarpa ectomycorrhiza microbial communities from riparian zone in the Pacific Northwest, United States - 14_EM | ecosystem: Host-associated > Plants > Roots > Unclassified | place... | reverse complement strand
TGGCGAAGATCAAAAAACAGAAACTTCAAAATAACTCAGCAACATCGACAGAGAGCAACATACGGACATTGGCATTCGATTTCTAGCATCGAACTGACCCCAGAACGACACTTCCGGCACCCCTGGACGATCGAAGGAGGCCGAACACGAACGCGATCGATGCGACGCGACGACAAACAAACTAGCGACGATGGCAACCCAACAGGGTAAGAGCCCTATTGGAGGAATGATCGGAAAAACCCCGAGCGAGAGAGGTATGGATGTGGCGGAAGCATGAGAGGCTAGCGGCTCGGCTGGCGCAATGTCGGGAAAGACAACACGTGTGTCCTGCATGGCTGCAAGCGAGCAGTGGGAGCATGACAAGAATGGGAAAAGACTGAGGAGCGAGACCTCGGAGTCAGCGAACACACCAAGCGCCTACCGAATTAGTTGCCGAAGAGCATACTGAAGGAGTTGCCGAAGAGCATACCGAACGAGTTGCCAGAGAGCCTACCGAACGAGTTACCGGAGATCCTACCTAACGGACTACCGAGTTGTCCACAGAGTTGTCGACCGAGAAGTCGACCGGAGAGTCACCAAAGTTTTCTTCCGAAAGATCACTACCGAGAAGCGGTCTATGTGATTATTACGGAGTCAAGATGCTCCGAGATTCAGTACAACGCGGCTTTCCGAGAGCAAGAGCGCGCCAAATTACACCTAGTAAGTATGTCCATATTAGAGAAGCTTACGTGATAGCTAACACCAATGATATACCGTCAATGCCCGATGCAATTGGCGTCAATTCTGCCACCCCCAAGTGGTCACCGCGAGTGCTATATGCAAATCACAGTTACGATGCCAGGAGCAGAAGATCACATCATTGTCCAAAGTCAAGATGAGATCTATGTGATGATCGACTATTTCACCAACGTTACCCTGGCCAATTCCTATGATGAGATTTTATGATTACAACCCCGAATCATGATTACACTGCTACCGAGCCGCGATGGCATTCGACAATCAATAAGATGGAGAAGTCGTCGACGGAGCCACAAATTTTCAACAAGAGGGAGATAGCCGTGTCAGACCAGCCAAGTCCTACAGACAGGTCAAAAGCGCACGTGGAGGCAGTCTACCGAAACACGCACCATGAAGTTGACAGAGAAGTCTACTGAGAAGTCGACCAGTCAAGTCCTACCGACAAGCCAAAAGCCCACCGGGAGGCAGTCTACCCAGACACGCACCGAGAAGTCAACCGAGAAGTCGACCGGCAAGTCTGCCAAGTCGGCCAAGATTCTACTTAAGCCGCCTATCGAAAGCGCAACCATGAAGTCGACCAGATGGTCACCGAAGCGGACTTCGAACGACCAGTCAATGCCGAGTACCGATGACCACCGGCTGCAAAATATATTCTCCAGAGCATGCGGAAGCACTGCACAGAGCTCAGACAGCGCCAGCGCGCTTGAATTTGGTAAGTATAACCATTTTAGGGAAACGTACGTGTTAGATATCGACGAATAAGACGCAATTGACGTATATGATTGACAGCTACGACCGATGCCGGCAGCGGAAGCTCCCATCGATGACATGTCATGAGCGGAAGCTCTACCAAGCTGATGATTCCGACGATGGCCTACGCCAAGATACGAGCTACAGAAATGATGGTCATTGGAGTATGGTTCGGAAGTGGAGATATGGATGACGGGATCACTTTTGGATGTTTTCTTGTTGATCTCTTGTATTCTTCTCTTCTTTGGATCTAGGCCTGGTACAAATGGCGTCGGCACGGGTTTTACCACCTACCAATGGAGGTGGAGTTTCCCTGTGCGCCAGATCCGCCAATAGGTTGCCCTGTGCGGTACTGATCGGTAGAGGGACTCATTGATTCGTACGAATACGTACGTGGAATGTTTGTTTGATTGTTTCCTTCCTTTCCTTTCCTTGTATGGGTGGCTGCAGCCCAGGGGGTCTACTCCTAAGGAGGGGGATGATGTAACGGCAGGCGGTTGGTGTTGCCGCAAGTGGCACGTGACGTGTCCAGGGCCGGGTAACGGCGATTTTATATAGTCGGCCCCCCACCAGACTTAGATCTCTAGCGATAATCTGACCTTACACTTATACATATACTATCACTCGAGTCCACGTTTGCAACCGTATCCACCTAATTACCGTCTATATCGGTACGCTGCCGCACGCTGGCGTACGCGCCCTTACACAACGTTTGAAGAGATGTCGCATGCTACTGGGGACAGTCTGGGCGTTCTTGCGAATTCCGATGAAGAGCAGGATAGGGAAGACAAGGAATATGATGAAGATGATACAGAGCTCGGCAAGCTGAGTGACGATGATGAACCTGGCTCCGTGATGGGCACAATATCCAAAACCGTTCAGCACCGCTTGGAGAGTTTTCGGCCGATGCAGATGAAGCTTGACTAATTGACACAACCAGGTTGGGGGGATGCAGCCAACTACTTTCGTGAGTGGGATATGAAGTACGCGACTACCGAATCCAGGGTTCCAGCAGTGGTTAAGCCCCAAATAGACACAACTGCAGCCTCACCATCGCTGAGAACAGATGGAGAGCATATACAGACTTTTGATATCGTCCGAGGACAATCGCCAATGACGGGAGTGACTTCTCGACCTGGAAGTAGTCAAATGAGAATGGGTCCGGAGAAACCATAGACACACAAATTCAGACAGGTTTTTTCGCCTGACATGACGACCAATTCGATACCGATTCAGGATGCGAAGCCTGTTGTACCCTTAAGCTTTCAACCCTACATGAAGCATCCCTAGTCGATTACCATATAGAAAGCAGATACAGACAAAGATATGGTGATGGCACCTGCGTCGCTGGAGGTATAGATAGCCAAATAGTTTGTTTTGATGACCTATCTCTTGGGAATGCAATGTGTGTTCCTACTTTGCTACGTGTCAGCTTTTTCCTGATTTCAGTGACCTAATTGTGAGACATGATGTTTCATCAGTCTGTGTGCAACGGTTGTACAGGCCATGCAAATGTTCTAGACTCCAAATCTAGTTGATAGACGGCCAGCAAACTTGATATCGACTTGCCTATTACAGTTACATTAGAAAGCATAACCTACAATAGAGACCAAATTTACTAACAAAATTTTACTCAGTGATATCATACGAGTTATCGGACAAGCGGTCAGTGCGCAGTCTGAACCCTGATCAATGGCAGCCGTTATGCAGCATTAGTTCATCCTGCTAACTGCAGAACTCTCTGCTAAGACCTGCTGCACATGGTCGAGAATTCGAAAATCGCTGATGGTACATCGTGGAAATTGAGGAAAACGAGCTGGAAAAAGAAAGGTCAGGAAGCCGGGCACTTTAAGTCGAAAATTAGTTGATCGATCTATAGGCCACAATATACCAGCTGAAAGCGCGAAAACGCCAAGGAGCTACGTCATTTATCGGACTGATGATGTGAATAGTGGTGGCTCAGATACTGAGAGTCCTCGATGCTTTTGGATACAAATGATTCTACCTAGAAACGGTATAACGGCTGTCAATAATGAGTGTATGATTTTCACAAGAAATAATTGCTGACCGAATGACTGGTGGTATGTATCTGAAGTGAGCATCAACAGAGCGTCAACAATTTTAGTTTGATCTGTTCGGCAATCCAAGGGTTGCATAGTCACATCAATCCAAAGAGGGATTATTCACAGGCATTAGATGCAAAACGACAAGCGACGTGCTCGTTGCCCCATCCTGGACATGAGTGCAATCGGAGCATCACCAATATCTGGTCTTGCAACTTGGATAATGACTAGGCCGCGCGACAGCATTAAGCCATAATGACAGTGTTGGCCACCTTTATGGGCACAAAAGTCGACAACCATATCGCTACCACCTCCAAAAAATGAGCGTCCATGGAGTGTCAACGTTTTTGCTCTCGCATCATGGATAATTCGAGGGCTGTGCAACGGCACACACCAATAATCCTAATATTGGCCGCCTTTCTAGGTGAAAATGATGGTGCCGATATCACTACCACCTCCTGAAAATGAGCGTCAACGGAGCGTCAACGATTCTTGGGCTTGCATTTTGAATGAGCAGCCAGCAATGAAACGGCGTTGACCCATAATCGTACAATCGGCTGCGTGTATGGCCAAAAATGCAAATGATGATATCGCAACCGTCTCGTCTTTGTATGTCCTTGTCTCCAACCTCACAAATAGGCATGCGATGTCTCACAGGTCTGACTTTTTCTTTGCTTGTAGCTCTGGAGTTAATATTTAATAACCAGCGTTCTACGTGACTATAACATATCCTTTGACAGTTACCCAGATCAGATTACCCACAGTTCAATTTCCTCCCGTGGTGTCAGATACAAAATCTCTGAATACCTCATTGTCAGAGGTCATGGTATCTTCAAAAAATGAACATGTCTTGATTCGTGATTTGAGCGACCTTACATTGCACATGATCTTCGACGTTTGGTGGGCTTCAATGAAAGTAGGCTCGACGCGGCATATTCCTTGGAATAACTCTCGACATGCGCCTTTGTGGAGATTCAATTTACACTGCGGAATTGAGGAGACTGGCAGCCCCGGCAAGATATGTATTGTTTGTCATCAAGTTCTTTGCCATCCATCAGTGCATGGGACCAGCTCAATGGGCAAACACTTGCTGGCAAAAGCGCGTATTGCAAAGTTAAACAAATTAAGAGTGTCAGAAGTAACCAAATGGACTAGTTCAACAGTCGATGAAACAGCTTTGGCCAGACTCAAGCGGCAAGGAAGTCGAGGAATTCCGATTGTAAGTTTGCAAAGGAAATTCCAATTTACCATTCAGGTATTCAGTATACTTACAGAATTGACAGACAAAACGCTCTAAACTGGCAGAGAAGGACTTTCAAACTGCCGAATTTCACCAAGACACCAGGAATCGCTACCTCATGGTAGGTTTAGTTTTGGCTCATATTCCATGGAACGCGATATCTAACCTGGAGCTACGACAGTCATACAATACATTACGAAGCGAATTGGTGTTACCGTCAGCCAGCACCCTGAGTAATATTTGCCGGGGGGAATACAGACTGACAGTGGATGCAATTTAGAAGCAACTGCCGTCAACAAAGTCAGTTTAGCATTTGAATGATGGACATAATTGAACAAATTAGCAATAATGTCAGTCATTGCCTAATATATTGATCGAAATTGGGCATTGCGAGAAGTGCAACTGGCATTCGATCAGGTTGATAGCCCATTCTCTCACTATTTCGAGAGCTCATTAAGGATTGCAGGCCAAGGGTCAGCATACAGGAGCACGGCTAGCTGGACATTTGAAGGAAGTCCTCCACCGTTTTGAGCTGACTGACGGCTGTTCACTTAGAATCACAACTGATAACGCTTCCTCAAATTACTCGATGACTTGCGAACTACAAACTATCCTTGAGGCCTTCGGAATCGAGTAGCCCGCATTGGGAAACCACATACCATGCATGGTGCACGTCATTCAACTTGGTTTGGGTGCATTCATGAGCACTCTACATGTAAAAGGCTGCACCAAGTCTTGGGAAGCCCATGAGCGCGATCAGCAATTTGGAGAGATTAAAAGCACAGACATTCGGAAGAGTCAAAGACTTCGAAAAGAGGGCAATGCTAGAATCAACAAGGTGTCGGCCATGAGACCAGGTTTACCAAAGATAATTGAGAAAGAACGTATTTCAACATATTTTGAAAGTGCTGAAACTGACCTTCATAGAGTAGAGAATGATTGCTGTATTGATTACGCTGACACCTGGTCATCGAAACGAGTTCATTGACTCTCAAAAAGCCAAAGTACGGATTCCAGAACTACCCATAATGGATGTAAAGACGCGTTGGAACTCGACACTGGAGTTGCTTGAGCGCGCCATCTGACTATGTGAATTCAAACGTGAGTGGCTTAAAAACCCAAAATACAGCCATTACCGGCCACTCTTCACAACACAGAATTAGTCGATCATTGTCAAGTATGTCATGGAGATTTTACGGCCATTCTGGTACTGGACACTCATGAGCAGAATGTACTTCAGTCCGGAAGCTATATGCGAACCTCCCATACACTCCGGTAGCCCTCACCAGTCCTTCTAAGTACTTCCAGATGCTCCCAACCCCCCCTGGATCATTCGAAAGTGCTCGCAAACTGTGCAAGAGCATTCTCACTTGCTCCTGAAAGCACCTGCAGTGATGGAGGTGCATTCAGAATGGTACGAGATTTTACTATTAGGATAGTCAAATTTTGGGGTGGCTGAGCCCTGCGCAGGTCTGCGGGAGACTTGGTGCCGTATTCTCACACCAGTAGTTCTTAGGGTTCCCTAACCACAAGGCATTTCATCGATCATATTGGTCTTTGTTACAGTCACATGATTCGCTACATCATAATATGGCATGTATTATCTAAGTCCCTCGATATATATACATACGGAGATACAGGAATAATGGAGATGGACTCAGCGACAGGCAGGATATACTTCGGAGACCCCGGGGTAGAAAGACATCATCTCAACGTACGAAATACACACTCTATTTTTCCCAGCTCTTGGTCGCATGCACTCTTGCCAAGCTTTCGTAGATCCACTCAATTTGTGTAGATCCTGTCACCCTCTTCCTACACACCTCGAGCCAGAACCACTCTTTCTCACGAATTCCCTTCGGATGCCATGCAAGATTCGACGGAGTGTCAATCATGGGCTGTCTGCCTTCCAGCTCCAGCGTTTCACCTCACCGTGATCGAGTGAACGTAGAGATTCACTCCGGGGCCGTGATCGATCGAGTTAGGAGATACCCTCGGAGGCTGTAATTCAGCGAGTTTCGAGATGCACTTGGCGGCCGTAATCATGCGAGGTTGGAGATGCACATGGAGGCCACGATTGAGCGAGTTTGGAGATGCAATTGGTGGCCGTGATCAAGGGGCTTTGGAGATGCAGTTGGAGGCCGCGATCGAACAAGTTCGGAGATGCACGTGGAGGCCGCAATCAAGGGACTTTGGAGATGCAGTTGGAGGCCGCGATTCAGAGAGTTGGGAGAAGCATCTGGAGGCCGTGATCCAGCGAATGTGGAGATGCACTTGGAGGCCGTGATCGAGAAAGATTGAAGGAGTACTAGGAGGCGGTCAATCTGGCGGCAGTACTTTGGGAGGGAGGCGCGACAGGACCGGTGATGCTGTTCATTGGTTAACTTGTAATTCCGCGAATGTAGAGAATTGAGTACAACATGGTCTGCCGAGAGATGAGAGACTGGCTGGGAGCGGAAGACGGTCGATCTTGGGATGATGCAGTACGTGGGGTGTGCTGTACTCGGTGTATGCTCTACTCAGTGTTGACTCATGATCTTGGTATGGAGGGATAGCGTGCGATGACTTCACTTTGTGTTCCTAGGTGATGGTTGAATTGAGGACGAATAGAGAGAGATGAGAGGGTACAGGGGAAATCATGATGAGAAACTGGGACTTAAGAGAATTTCGTGTGTGTGTCATTTGACTATCCCTCATACGGCAGGTAAGAGTCCCGATCTGGCGTGTAATTACACCGATACGAGGTCATTCCAACCCAATCAGGTAAGTGGTACCCACGATTTCTCAAATCCGCGCGTATCCTCCACATTGATCTCATCTTCATCCCCCATCTCTCTCTTTCTCGTCCATTACTCTAATATCATCGCCGAACACAAAGTTGAGTCATCCCTCTCCATCTCGCCATGTCATGATCATGAGTTGGCACCGAGTATAGCATACACTGAGTACAGCATACACCGAGTACAGCATCCACCGAGTACAGCATCCACCAAGTACAGCACACACTGAGTACAGCATCCACCCAAGATTGTTTGTCTTCCCTTCATTCTCATGATTACGTGTTGACCCCTGTATGTAGCTGCAGCTTCCGGCGTGCCTCTCCATGCGAGCTCATAGGTAAAGTCACATTGTCACATTCCCACGGTTGCGAGTTAACTAACTGATGAAAAGAGTCTCAGCACCCAGGGCGCCGTCCATTGACTGCGTCCCAGTACTCATCCACACTCGCTCGATTACGGCCTTCAAGTGCACCTCCAAACACCCTTGATCACAGCCTCCAAGTGCATCTCTAAAGTTGCTCAACCACGGCCTCCATTTGCATCTCCAAACTCCCTCGATCGGGGCCTCCAAGTGCATCTCCAAACTCGCTCGATCACAGCCTCCAAGTGTATCTCCAATCTTGCTCGATTACAGCGTCCAAGTTTGCACCATCATGGCCTCCAAGTGCATCTACACACTCGTTTGATCACTGCCTCCAAGTGCAACTCCAAACTCGCTCAATCACAGCCTCCAGGTGCATCGCCAAACTCGCTCAATCACAGCCTTCATGTGTATCTTTAAACTCGCCTGATTACGGCCTCCAATTTCGCACAATCACGGCCTCCAAGCGCATCTTCAAACTCGCTCCATCACTGCCTCAGAGTCTATCTCTGAGTTCACTCAATCGTCATTGTCAGGTGCACCTCGAAATGCTCTCAAGCACCGCCTGCAGCCTTTCCAGATATACCGTGTGTAGATGGGTAGCTATATATAGATACATAGATACATAGATGAGATTACAAACTGAATACATGAGTTTTAAAAATCATTGAATGATAAGTAGTAGCTATGATTTCCAGGCGCACCTGAAGCGTTCCCAAAGAAGATATTTTTCCCAGACTGCTCTACTGCGATTAGAGGTGCTCCCAGAGTTGTCGCCGGCGCTCCAAGAGTTGTCGCTGGCGCTCCCTTGTTTGTCGCCGGCGCTCCCAGGTTTGTCACTGGCGTTCCCAGGTGCTCCCAGGCTAGTCGTCAGCGCTCCCTGGTTTGTTGCCGGCGCTCCCAGTTCCTCTGAAGGCCGGCAGGAATGCCCTCCTAGGGTTGGATACTCTCCTGAAATTGACGCATCAATGTTTACACTGCACATCCTCCCAGACACTCCTGGAGGCTTCCAGTGACTAAAATACATTTTGCTGATGCTGTGGATGTCGAAACGGCATACCGTTACTCTGCATCACGTCATCGCTGTCTACAATGACATGTTTGATCACTTGGATAGCGTGATGCCAGCTTTGGCCATGAAGAAGACACCATGGAAGGAAGACTTATTCTTTGCTGTGAAGTTTGCGCAGCAAACAGCTATCCAAATATTATACTGCAGTGACTCCAACGACTGGTATGCTTCTCATTTTGGTGTACACTCTTGATTCTTTCCGGAAGCAGCAATCGTTTAGGAAGTGCGACAAGGGCATGGATATCAATCCTGAAGACATGACTTCTTATACTACCCAATACCAGGAGGCCTTTCTGAAGTGAGTGGAGAATGAATACTGCGCCAAACACAGACGTTGGCCGGTCATTAAATCCGAAAAGATACCGAACACCAATCTCAGCTTCTCCACAATGGTCTCTAGATCTGGTCAATCTTTATATGATCCATATGTTCTGTCCAGCGATGATGTAGAATACCTAATGCCTAACACTGTGGCCGAAACGACACCTGGACAAAGTGATCATGCAGCACGCTTATTGACAGCTGCAAGCGTCAATTTGAATTCACCTCCTGGATTATGACAGAACTGGGGGCAAATTAATCCGAATTTTAATGATTACCACTGTGACCCGATGGAGATTAGTAGAACATTTTGGTTACTGGATATCACCGACTGGTGGCGGCAGCAAGAAGAAACGCACTCAAAGTACGCCGACCTCTCCAATGTGGCTCGCAAAATATTCTCTATCATACCTCACGGTGTCGGAGTGGAGGTGACGAATTCCCTTGGGCACGATGTGATCGGGTGGAGGTAGTCGAAAACCACTGGCGAGACTCTTTGTGACAAAGTCGAAGTAAGGCAGTTTGCTCGAGCCAATGACGGATTACTGGCTGGCCACGACCCAGTATTGGATTCAAGCATCACTGATAACAACATGGAGATGAAGAGTAACGTGGAGGAAAAGAAGCTGCATCTAATGGCCAAGGTTCACAACTTTTTGGAGATGTTGCAGGGTAGCCAAACCTACGAGCGGCACAGAAGGAATCTCACACTCAAAATACACAAATGACAGCCGTAGGATACATTTCAGACACTGAGGAGATCGTCAAAGCATACTGCTCAAACTTTCAGCGTGATGGTGCAGCCGCATTTGATTTGTCGGAACAATCACCTGTGCCACCAGCTTTGTCTGCAAAGGACCTCACTGGAGGACGAATGCAAATATTGAATGTCCGCCGAATCCAACGAATCGACCACCATCCTGCCGAAAGTGATGAGGATAGCTCACCTGAAAGCATTTCAGCCACCGAAAATTGGCTTAACTGGAATGGGGACTTGGATAATCCAAACGACAGCAAAGACGACTGGGAGGCAGACGTTGAATCAGATATGGATCTGGACAACGGCAGTGAGGATTCAGAAACCCCGGAGCAGCGGAATGTGAGTGCTGCACCGAATGTTCCTGGATTGATTCGGCCTATACGACGAGCAATGGACAAGGTTGAAATGGCGTTGATGACGTTCAATATAATGGAAATGAGTAGGAATAAGGGGATCAAGAAACAGTAGGACAGATTGGGTGAATGCATTATAACCAAGTTAATTATGTAATTTGACTGAGCATTTTATTTAGAGATATATTATGGATGAATATTGACCAGTCGTGTGGGAATATTGGTCAATAAACAAAGCTACAGCGGGCAGCATGCATTATATGGCAAGATATATAAATTTTAACCGGATGAGAGCCACTAGTGCTGGAATATTACCCGGCTCGGCTAAGCCATAGAGCCAGATCCTGATCCCGCTGAAAGGCATCCACGAAGTTCAAATATTTATGATTGCAATTCGTAACGGCAGCAGATCTTGACTACATGGTACATTAAATTGAGCGTCAACAGAGCGTCAACGATTTTTAGTCTTGTAAGTATGGTAATTGTAAGGTGACATGGTTGCTGCTATCCATAACCAACATACTGGCAGCCATTCTTGGCAAAAGAGTAAACGACACGATCACTGCCCCATTCTGAAAATCAGCGTCAACGGAGCGTCAACAATTTTTGGCTGTGCATCTTGGGTAACGTACGTGGTGATTGGTTGCAGCCGTCCATAAACGAGGTATTGGCTGCCTTCCAAGTCAAAAATTATAGTATCAGGCTCCCTGCGCCATCCTGAAAAAGAGCGTAGACAGAGCGTCAATGATTTTTAGTCTTCCAAGTACGGTAATTGAAAAGTGACCTGGTCACTGCTATCTATAACCAACTTAATGGCAGGCTTCCTTGGCAAAATGGTATAGAACACGGTCACTGCCCCATTCTGAAAATGAGCGTCAACAGAGTGTCAACGATTTTGGGATGTGCATGTTGTATAACCTAAGTAGCGATTAGTTGCAGACATTCATAAACGAGGTATTCGCTGCCTTTGAAGTTAAAAATAATACCGACACGCATCCTGGCCCATCCTGAAAATGAGTGTCAATGGAGTGTCAACGGGTTTTTGTGTTGGATCTTTGGTAATCTAAGTGTCGCACTGTGGTAATAATTCATAGACGATGTCGTGGCAGCCTGTTCATTTGCAACAGTGCAAGACACATACGTTACCTCATCATGCAACTGAGCGTCAACGGAGTGTCAACAATATTTGGTCATGCATATTGTGTAATCAAGGCTTTGTGCAGATAAAGGAGCTCATAACTGAACTATTGACTGCCTCTATAGCCAAAAATGCAACATATACAAGGAAAAACACGTATTCCAAAATAATCAATATCGCAGATTGCAAAAGCTGCAAAAAGAGATTATTGGCTGTCGAATATCTAATTTTGATAATATACACTTATCCAACTGCAATACCAATAACATTATATAAATCTACAGACGGACCCCCTAGGCGACCAGCTGACAACCCGCCCAATTCAGACGGGTGGGAGATTTGCATCGAACCGGACCTGAATTGACGGTTCGGGTGTATTGATAACCCAGACCACCAATTTGGAAACTGTTCGGTTCTGTCCCAGACCCGGACCTGAAGTGACGGTCCGGAACTGTTGCTAACACTACGCTGCTGTCATTAAGTGGGGTCTGGTTCTGGAAAGTAATTTCCCTTTTTGCTGATGGAGTGTGGAATATATCGTCAAAGGTGATGAGATGCGGTAGGAGAGGTGAGGAGGGTATGTCAAAGGTTCTGGAGATTGTAAATAAGGTGGCCAGGCAAGGCGAATATATATATGGGATTGGAGGGTTTTCTTGATCCAGCGACATCATCTTGGCTGCAATTCAGCTAGGAAACAATTTACTTCGCATTATCTAAGCACCCCCATTTGTCAACTGAATGCTTAAGTTCATCACAAAGACAACTAAATGCATCCTCTGCAGTCATATCTCACTCGTTTGTCCTTGCGCTATTTCTTGTACACCATGACGACATCGGTTGGTCAGTATCTAAGGAGAATGGATGGTTAATGTAAGAGTACGAACATAACAAAAAGTAACAACCATAAATCAGGCAATCAGTATAGAAGGGTCTTGTGAGGGTGCAAAACAATTGCCATGAGAAGCTAAATGCAGATACGGTTTGCATTTCGAGATCCAAGGGATGATGAATTTATGAGAGCGATTGAACACTTTGCAAACATGAGAAAGAAGATGACAGGAATCCTATGAGAGTGGTGGGACCCAGTTTTGGAAAAAGTGAATCGAGGTGCGGCTATTGCCGAGGACCAGCATGCGTAGAAAGGTATGGTCAGGTAAAAAACCATCGAGACGCATCTTAACTTTGTTGTGGCATTTTATTCTGCTAATAAAGCATGGATTCTCTTCAACTGTGGATATGCAGCTCGAAGACGTACTGTTACATCTGCGCTTACATCACTCACCTCCGTCGTGACTACAGAGAAAGGATAATATACTTCTCAGCTGAACAACTGCCAGATGATGGTCTTGAGATCGAGCATGATAGTAATCTTCTTCCATTCATTCATGAACCGTGTCGTGACCCGTTTCTTCACCCTTCCGACCATGTTTCCTGCGATACAGAAGCTGACCGCGAGAATGCGTGTATTGATCAAGACCAAGCGCCAGTCCGGACACGTATTGATGGTACTCTGCACTTGGACAACCATCTAACTGGCAAGCCTAGTAGTTACGAGTATTTCAATATCATGGACGATGAAATTGACCAAAGGTCACCATTTCCTTGCCAGGAGGGTTCTCAATTAGCGCTCAGGTAGGTCATGCAAATCTTGAGCAGAGCTGCTATCAACGACCTTTTCAGGAACCGTTCGATGGCAACTGTCAACACCTTCACTTTGTCCGTCCCTTTATTCAAATGGTTGCACGAAATGTCCTATGCGATGGGCATTGACTGCTGGAAATCCGGCAAGGTGTGTTACAATTGTTTCGCCGATCCAACCAACCTTCATGACAATGATTACACACGTTTCTTTTACTGCAAACCTGTTGAATACATTGAGTTCCTCATGCAACAGCCTGCATTCAGGGAACATATGTCGTATGCTCCAGCAAAGGAATTCAATGATGCTGAGAAACATATCTACTCAGATGTGAGATCAAGCAGCTGGTGGTGGAATGAGCAGGTACCTTAGTTGAATTTTGTCATAGCTACAATGATTTGAACGCTTCAATAGCTACGGTGGCTGCTTGGAGCTACGATTGTCCCTTCATTTGGCAGTTCAGACCAGACTCATCTTACTCAGTATTCGGGCGACAAGAAACAACGGCCAGTAATTTTGAGTCTCGGAATCATTGACTCGATGATTAGATCAATGACTTCGAATCTTGTATGCATCCTTCATCAGCAAAATGCGAAATGACTTTCCGAAACCAGACCCTCCGCACTGACATCAGCCAGGTTTCTCGCAATTATGAAATAGGCTGCCACTGCATTTTCTTCAATCCAGTTTCTGGAAGCTTTATTTCATTTGCTTGAACTGTAGTTGCAACATGATCACCATCACCATCACCATATGATCACCATCACCATCATCATCCCCATCACCCTGACAACCATTTCTACCCCTGAAACTTTTATGTACTTGCTCCTTCCTTCATTTGTATCATCGCCATCACTGAGGCCATCACAATTTACTAATTCGCTACACAAAGCCTTTTTGCAACCTTCTTCTCTCCTGCTGACAATCGTCAATTCCAAAATTGTACAAATCAAGCGTGATTGATTCACTGGTAGGCTCAATCAATTCGCCTTGTCAGGGACATCAAGACAGTGCAAGGGCACTGGAGTATGTGCATTATTGGCACTGGAGTTGATATTCTACTCGACCTCCAGTGCTGACCCCTTTCGAACTTTTCCAGATCCACTTCAATTGACCCGCTTGTAGGATCAGTTGATTCGGCTCATCGAGTACATTAAGACCTTGCAAGGATGGTGGCGTACGTCCATTATTGACTCTCAATTCGCTGCTCTACTCCTCCTCCTCATCCTCATCGTCATCCTCCTGCAGGGCTGACCCCCTTCGATCTTTTGCAGATCAACTCTGACTGACTCACTGGTAGGCTCAGTCAACTCGGCTCGTCGAGTACATTGAGCGGGTGAAGGGACGCTGGGGTACGTCCATCATTGACTTTCGATTGACTGTTCTTCCTGCTCCTCCTCATCATGCTCCTCCTCTTCCTGCTCCTCCAGGTCTGACCCGTTTTGAACTTTTGCAGATCAGCTCTGATTGACTCGCTGGTATGCTCAATGGATTGGTCTCGTCGAGTAGATTGAGACCTTGCAAGGACGCTGGTGTACGTCCATTATTGACTCTCAATTCGCTGCACTACTCCTCCATCTCCTCACACTCCTCCTGCCAGGCTGACCCCCTTCAATCTTTTGCAGATCAACTGCGATTGACTCACCAGTTGGCTCCAGTGATTCAGCTCGTCGAGTACATAAAGATGGTGTAACGATGCAGGGGTATATCCAATAAGGTAACTCATCCTATCATCATACAATGTATCACACGGTCTATCTCGCCATGCTTTTGCTCTCACTTGCTTGTTCTGAGATTTCGTAGCTCCACACAATTGCGTGGATCCTCATGGCCGGGTAGTATCATAACATCTCACCCACTTACACTCTTTCTCATGAATTCCTTTGCAATGCTGCCAGAGGTGCGGCAGAGTGTGTATGGGCTTTCTGCCTTCTAGCTCTGCTATTTCACCACATTGCCCTCCAGTGCTGCCCCCCTTAGATTGCAGCCTAGTAGGTGTTTGTGTGGGACCCTAGATTTCAGTGTCAGAGATAGATTTGAGTTTAATGAGAACTTGTATACAAGTAATCTGTGAATCGGAAATTGCAATTGTGAATTTGTGACCTGCAAGGAGTGAAACGTGCATAGAAATGATCAATTTCCACCTTCCGGGGTGAGGTTTCTGAGGTTCCTGAAAGGATTGCAACTACTCCATGAACATTTGGAATCATTAGAGCAATGCCATATGTCAGGGCAACCTCAATTTCATCTTTTGGGGTTTGTGGCTACAATAAGCTAATTAAGTTTAATGAAGCAAATTTCTTTTTGGCTGATGTTGTCGCCCTTCTTCCCATTTCTCCGGATTATCACTTTAAAGGAAATGGAAAAACAACTGCCATAAAGGAACACCAAATCCGCTATCGAGTGGCTTTAAGGAAGGTCTTGGAGCTTATTCTTTGTCTTCTTGACCCACTTTTCAACACTGGAAAGCTTATGCTTTGTGCGAATGGTCAGATGCGGCAATGTTTTCCTGTCATGTGTGCCTGGACGGCTGGACACTTCGAAAACATTCACTCACACCCAACTAAGCATCACCTATGCCCCATGTGCAAAGCACCGAAATTGTCGTTTGGAGAAGTGAATTCATTGTCGTTGCAATTGAGTGACTGTAGGCTGTACTTGCAAAAGATTATACTTGCGACCTTGGCAGATGAGATGGAGAGACAAGAAGCAACACAATATCTGGAAGATCGAGCGGTTGGAAGAGCAGAAGGCGTCTTCTGGAATATGAAATGCATCTCTCTGATGACTACATCAGCAAAAACAAAATTTTCTTCACTAGTCTTAATACGCTTATTGTAGCCACAAACCCCAAAAAATGACATTGAAGTATCCCTGACATATGGCGTTGCTCTAATGATTCCAAATGTTCAAGGAGGAGTTGCAATCCTTTCATGAACATCAGAAACCTCACCCCGGAAGGTGAAAATTGATCATTTCAACGGGTGTTATGCTCCATCCAGGTCACAAAATCACAATTGCAATATCCGAACCACAGATTACTTGTATACGAGTTCTCATTAAACTAAAATCTATCTCTAACACTGAAATCTAGTGTCTCACACAAACACCTACTAGGCTGCAATCTAAGGTGGGCAGCACTGGAGGGCAATGTGGTGAAATAGCGGACCTAGAAGGCAGAAAGCCCATCAACACTCTCCCACACATCTGGCAGCATTCTAAAGGAATTCATGAGAAAGAGCGTAAGTGGGTGAGATTGTATGATACTACCTGGCCATGAGGATCCACGCAATTGTGTAAATCTACGAAATCCCGGAAAGAGCAAGTCAGTGCAAAAGAACAGAAAGATAGAGCGGGTAATTCATTATGTGATGATAAGATGACTTACCTGTGAATCTCCATACACCCCCATTACCTGGTAAATATTGCATACACCCCTGCATCATTACACCATCTTGATGTAATCGACAAGCCGAATCGATGGCGCCTACTGGTGAGTCAATCGGAGTTGATCTGCAAACTATCGAAGGGGGTCAGCCCGGCACGAGTTGCAAGAGGAGATGGAGGAGTAGAGCAGCGAATTGGCAATCAATAATGGATGTACCCCAGAGTCCTTCCAAGGTCTGAATGTACTCGATGAGACGAATCAATTGAGCATACCTGCGAGACAATCAGCGCTGATCTGAAAAAGTTCGAAACTGGTCAGACCTGGTGGAGCAGGAAGAGGAGCAGCAGGGAGAGGAGCAGCAGGTAGAGCAGGGAATCGAAAGTCAATGATGGATGTACCCTAGCATCCTTGCAGGTCGGCCATGCAGGAGGAGGAGGAGGAGGAGGACGAGTAGAGCAGCGAATTGAGAGTAAATAATGCATATACCGCAGCATTCTTGCAAAGTCATAATGTACTCAACGAGATGAATTGACTTAGCCTACCAGCGATTCAATCAGTGTGGATCTGGATAACTTCGACAGAGGTCTGCCCTCGAGACTGCAGAAGCGGTAGAGCAGCGAATCGAGAGCTAATAATCAATGTATCCCAGCATCCATACACCCTCCTGATGTACTCGATGAGCTGAATCGACTGAGCCTAGCCAAGAGTCAATCGTAGTTGAACTGAAAAACTTCGAAATGGGTCTACCCTGGTGACTGCAGAAGCAGTAGAGCATCGAATCAAGAGCTAATAATGAATGTATCCCAGCGTCCCTGCACCATCTTGATGTACTCGACGAGCGGAATCGACTGAGCCCAGCAGTGAGTGAATCAGAGTTGATCTGAAATAGTTTGATAGTGGTCAGCCTTGGTGACTGGAGAAGGAGTAGAGCAGCGAATCGAGAGCTAATAATGAATGTATCCTAGCATCCTTCGACTATCATTATGTACACGACGAGCCAAATCCAGTGACCGTTCCAGTTAGTCAATCGCAGTTGATCTGCAAAAGATCCAAGGGGGTTAGCCCTGCAGGTGGAGGATGAGGAGAAAGAGGAGGAGTAGAGCAGCGAATTGAGAGTGAATAATGGATGGACCCCACTGTGCTTGCAAGGTCTTAATGTAATCGACGAACCCAATCGACTGAGCCTAAGAGCTGGTCAATCAGAGTTGATCTGGAACAGTTTGCAAGGGGTCATCATTGGAGGTGGAGAAGAACATCAAATTGAGTGCGAATACTGCACATACTCCAGTGCCCTTGCACCATCTTGATGTACCCGACGAGGCGAATTGATTGAGCCTACCTGTGAATAAATCACAGTTGATTTGCACAATTTTGAATTTGACGACTGTCAGCGGTAGCGAAGCAGGTTGCAATAAGGCTTTGCGTAGCAAATTAGTAAATCGTGATGACCTGGGTGATGGTGATAATGCAAATGAATGAAGGAGCAAGTCAATTAAGGCTTCAGGGGTCAAAATGGTTGTCAGGGTGATGGGGACAATGATGGTGATGGTGATGGTGATGGTGATCACACTGCAAATACAGTTCAAGGAGATGAAATAAGGTTGCAGGGTTCAAAGTTACTAGGACTCATCTCCAAGTGCAAAATCAGCAACGAACAATCGGCAGTGGGATTTCACAAATCAAGCATTGTGATTGGTCATCGCTACAATGAATTAGAGCTTCCAGAACCTTGATTGAAGAAAATGCAGTTGCAGCCTATTTCATTATTTTGGGAAACCTGGCTGATGTCAGTGCATGGGGTCTGGTTTTGAAGGGTAATTGCACATTTTGCTGATGTACTTTCGAAACTGATATTCTTCATACTGTCTATCTCAGAATGCTTAAGCATTTGATGGACTGGGTAATGTCCTTCCTCAAACAACTTTCCAGGATCGACAAATTCAACCAGCTGTGGGTAGTGTTAGCAACGGTTCTGGGTTACCCAGCTGCGGTCCGGGTTTGGAACCAGACCAGACTGTCCAGTCCTGGTTGTTACCCGGCAGACAGGGGTACCCACCGGGTTCGAGGACGGGTTGGAACCAGACCGCAGTTCCATTTTATGGTTCCTCCAACTTTGGCTCCAATTAAGATTGTGAGTTCTCATCGTATCGTGACGTGATCAGTACGTAAATGGTGCAGTTCTGGCCGCTCTTTCACCTCGCGAATTCCGATTTGCGATCCGACTGATATTCGTTGAGTGGCTGTGACACAAGGGCAAATTTAAGCGAAACTAGCGGGTTTTCCATGGCGACTCAACAATTATTGGTCAGATCACATATCTGAGATCGGGATGGGAAACAGCGGTTTGAACTGCACGATCTGCGTACTGATCATATCATGATACGATCAGAACTCAAATACTTAATTGGAGGCAAAGTTGTGATGTTGAAATGCTGGGTTTAATGAGGAAACCCGTTGCAACGGTTCGGTTCCGGGTTGGAACCGGACCCAGAACCGATCCGGGAATTTGGACCCATTGCTAACACTAGCTGTGGGCAATAATGCCTCCATATCCTGGCTTCGTTCGATTCAACAAGCCATATAGCCATGTGACGCAATGCAGTGGTAAGGAGATGAAACCACTCGGGTGTGTGATTGTTCCAGTTTTGCGGCGACTCTTTGAAACCCTTCGGCAAGCGACAGGATTCCCATCTCAGAAGCGGTGTTGTGCGTCAAGAACTGTGTAATTTCACCTTATGGCACAGTACTGGTACCATACTGAGGCCATGATCGAGTACATGGAGAATTATCTGGAGGTGTTTCATTGTCACAAGGATGTTTTCAGTCGATTCCGCGCCAGTAAATATACAAAGGAGGTCTCAGCAGTTTTGAAAACGCAGCTGACTTTGGACAAACAGGAGGAACGGGAGGGTGACCCCACTTGGAAAAATCTTTCTCTGGTTGCAAAGCGTCGTCGAATTGATGAAGATGAGACGCAGATCGAAACAGAAATTGCACACATCTTGTTGACGAATTGGATGTCAAATTTGTGAAGTTTCATCACCTGAACAACTTTTCTGACCATATCCGCCAGCTTGGTAACGTCCTAAATGTAAGCTCTGAATTCCCACAAGGAGCAAGGTTGGATCTTAAACAATCGTACCGACAATCGAATTGGCATGAGGCTGCCTTTCAGATTTTGTGAACGAAAGCCCGGAAGGAGGTGTTTCAGTATCAAGAGGTGAATGCAAACGCTGCAAAACAATGTCGCAAAGATGATATACCTCTAACCAAAGCGCCTATCATGCGGATGATGAAAACCCCACAACCAGAGATCAAGACCCTTGATGACTTGGCCGAGTGGTGTGCAATGCCAAAAGGAAAGCTACAGAATCACATTGCTTGGTGTGTCAAGAGATTTGCCGACTTTACAGAGAACATCAATCACCATCAGTATTTCAGTCGTCGCTAGGATGCAAAATACATTCGGTACAATCCAGTAGCAATTCCAGTGACAACTTTTCAATGCGACAAGGAAGCAGTTCATATGGTTCGTTGCACTGGGTGCACAAAGTGGAGAAAGCCTAAGCCACCAAGAAATGATACAGTGCTTCTCTGGATGGGGATGAGTCTGGATAGCCACTTTAGGTGGACTGCTGCACGCATTCCCGCCCGGTTGAACTGTCTCTTTGTCGTCGAGGATGCTGAATGGAGCGTTGAAGGGCATCCTGCCCTGGTTCAGACGATTGCAACAGAGCCGATTTGTCTGACTGCCGGTGTGGTGATTGGCGTGGAGAGGCATCAAACTCTGATGCAACCCGTACGCGATGGACGCTCCTATTGGTAGCCTCATTTCGGTGTCGGAACGACATATATCATCCCAATATGCACGATCTAAGCAGCTGTACACCTTCTCCCACTGACGCCGCACCCAGATAGCTTGTGGTGGTACCTGAGCAACATGATTGACTTGAATACTTTCAATTTGTTTTACATGTAGATTATTCAACTTGATGCTTGAAGTAATCGTTGCAGCAACATATAGAAATCTGATTAGTGTTTACTCTGGGTGTCTTAAGTTTTGTAATGGGAGTTGTGCAAGCTTGTGTATAATCGATGGTGCAAGGGATTGAATAGTTAAGAATTTTCTTGAAATCAATCGAACAGTTCAAAACACCATCTGAACAATTGAAATCTACAGGACCAACGTGAAAGAAACAAGAGCAATGAATTGGTATAGCTGCCTAATCACAGTTTTGAAATGGGGTGACGACACGATCACATCATTGAACGCTTCGACGGATGGCTGAAGATTGCAAATAAGTGGCTCGGATTATTTGTGGAAAATGTAGAGAATGATCAGTGCGTGGGGTCCATTTTCGGAAACCAATTTTACTTTTTTCTGATGCCAATGCCATGAGAATGGCTTAGTATTGTTTTCACCCACCCTCTTCCCAGCAATGTTGGGATCCACATAGGCGATGGTAAAGCTGAATGGCTTCACAAAGGAATTGAGCAAGGAGTTGCAATGCAACTTCATCGGCGAAGACCTGTGACACGAGGTTTCTTCCTCGTCGTCTTCGGCATCTACAGATTATCCAGAAGAGCAAAAGCAGAATTGGGGTGGGGAAATACATACCAACGTGGACAAATTTCCACATCTTAGTCAGGGTTTTGTCAATCCTAGACATCCTTCAGCGAAGGCCGACCTCCGTGAACTCATCCGGTGCTGCCTTGAGTTTCTGACCATCGAGGTTAGTCCTGTCTGCCGAGTACCGTTGCCAAAGCAGCCTTTTAGAGGCCAGATCCCTGATTCCAGTAACGCAACAATCAATCAGGAGATCGCATTGCTCAGTGCTGGCGCCTTGCGTGTTGCTGATGCTCATGGAGTAGGTAATCTCCCAGACACACTCCTTCACTTTATTATCTTTCCATTGTGTTTTCAAGCCACCTTTCTCCTGCCAAATCCCCATAGTGTCTGCTGTGCATTGGCTGACTCCAACACCGTCATTCTCGGCCCAGACGCAGACCTGTAGAATCAGCATCTGGATTGTAATACCATCCGTGACGACTGATTTTGGCAACCTGAAAGCATCACATTGCATTGTAGGTTCTCAACAGTGGTCAATGATTGAGTGGTGGATATCGAATGCTCATTACTGTGAACAAGCATCGAGAGTGTTGAATACATCATCAATGGTCATGCGATGCGGTAGCAGAGGTGAGGAGGGTGTGTCAAAGGTTCTGGAGATTGTAAGTAAGGTGGGCAGCCAAGTCAAATATATAAGTGGGCTTGGAGGGGTTTTCTTGATCTGGCGACATCATCTTGGCAGCTAGTCAGCTTGGAAAAAATTTGATTACCATCTTCTAAGCACCCTGATTCGTCGACTGAACACTTAAGTTTATCACAAAGACAACTAATTGCATGCTCTGCAGTCATATCTCGATGGTTTGTCCTTGCTCCAGTGCTTTTGCACGACAATGACGTCGCTGGGTCAGTATCTAACGAGATTGCACGGTTCATGTAAGGTACAAACTTAACAACAAGTAATAACCATGAATCAAGCAATGGGCGTAGAAGGGTCTTGTGAAGGTTCAAAACAATCGCCCTGACCAGCTGAATGCAGATGCAGTATTCTTTTTGAGATCCATGGGATGTTGAAAATGAGAGAGCAATCAAACGCTTTTCAAACATGTGAAGAAGAATGAGAGAGATCCTATGAGAAAAGTAGGACCCCTGGTTGGAAAATGTAAATCGAGGTGTGGCTTTTTCCGGGGACCAGCCGGCTTCTGATGGTTTGAGCAGCTCACAGACCATCAAGACACTTCTTGATGTTATTGCGACATTTCTGTTTGCTAACGAAACATTGATCTTCTTCAACAGTGTCTTTACTGCTTGAAGACGTACTGTTAGATCGGCGCGTACATCACTCACATCCGTCACGACCACACAGACAGGATTGTATATGTATCAGCCGAACAACTGCCAGATAATGGTAAGTTGCGATCAAGCATAACAGTATTCTACTTCCATTCATTCCTGAACCGCGTCGCAACCGTTTTCTTCACTCTTCTGACAATCATTCCAGTGATACAGAAGCCAACAGCAAGAGTGAGTGTATCGATCCAGAGCAACCTCTAGTTCGGACATGTATTTATGGTACTCCTCACTGGGGCAACCGTCTAGCCGGCAAGCTTATTAGTACTGAGTATTTCAATACCTTCGACGATGAAATTGATCTATGGTAACCATTTTCTTGCCAGGAGGAGTATCAATTAGCGCACTGCTGCGTCCAGCACAACTTGAGCAGAGCTGCTATCAACGAGCTTTTCAGCAACCCTACAATGTCAACCATCAGCAACTTAACTTCGTCCCTCGCTTTATTCAAAAGGTGGAATGAAATGTCCTATGCAATGGGCATCGACTCTTGGAAATTGGGCAAAGTGTGTTGCAATCGTTTGGCCGATCCAAACAACGTTCGCAACTGTATCACCGGCAGATTCACCCTAGCTCCTGATCAATAAAAGCCCCTAATGAGTTCCGGACTGATAAAGAAGATGAATAAGGTTTCACTCAGGATGCTTATGAGGATAAACACCCAAGGAGCACAAGGTAACTGTTCAGTTCTCTGTTCCCGATAGATAGTATCGACTGAAGAGTATCGTCTTTAAGCTATCAGTACTCTGATGTACACGACTCCAGGAGAGCCTGAAAGAAGTATCCTCTGAACCACCACCACCCAATCGTGATGACTCTCGGACTTCTAACGGATGCTAGAGTATCATCCCAACAACCCGCACTTATACTCAAGGACTGACTGTCCAACAATGCGATGACTCCAAGTATCAATTTATCCCATAAGAAGCAGCAAACTGGTTTCGCCTCAGCAGGAGGGGTAGTGACAACTAAAAAGTATTCTAGCAGAAGTATCCACCGAATCACCACGCTATTGAGCTGATCCTCGGACTTCCTTCGGACTCCAAAGTATTGTCTTGCTTTCTCCCCAATCAACGACTTGCTTTGACGAAGATACTAGGAATGACCAAGTATCAAGAGTGATAGATATATCCGTGATATAGAACTGAATAAAAATCCACAACTCTGGACTTCAAGGGAGAAGTATCCTCGTTGACTTTGACGCAGAACTAATAGATAATACACGCGAATAATGTAATGCTTAACCTCCCAGTCGAGAAGGTCAGTGGGTATCGGTAGATAAATCTTAATGTAGATTGTATGTTTGATAGTAGGTTATCGATGTTCTTCCTCCATGTCGGTATCGCTGATATATATCAGACGATTCACACCTTTAACAATCCTAGGACTGCCAAAGCCTGCTTTGGAGTTCACACACGTAGCTCCCTCATCATCCTTGCCATCTACCATTGATAATCATATTCTGACTCCCAGGAGTATTTACTACGTCATCAAGGTATCATGCTGGTATCACGATACAATTGCTATTGGCGATACCTCGTATGAAAACGAGCTTATCCCAAGCCAATTATCAACAAATAGGTTCGTGTCACTAAGAGCCACTGAGAGTGCCCTCTCATATACCCACCGGGTACATAATGGTTTAATGATTGTGGCAAACGCTGTTACAGGGTTATTTAGGCCCAATAATCAATACAACATTTAGTAAACTAAATAAAGCCGCCTAAATACAATTTCTTTTCTTCCTCGTCTTTCCCAAGACTCAACCTCTTATCTAGATGTTCTAGTAAGAGCTCACGTATACCCCTCGTCCGTCCAAGGTCGCTCTTCGGAGTATTCTTCGAAGGGTAACAACCCGGTAGTGATGTACCTGTAAATGTCATATCGAATACCGATAGTAACCGCGTAGTATGAAATTTGACAGGAGATGTGGGTGAAACGCCGAGCACTGAAGAATCGTATTTGATCTCCAATAATTTTGACAACCTGTTTGTGTGTGTAATGAGACTGTGTCAACTTGAACAAACGCATATAAAGAATATTCACGTAAGTGAAGTAGAGAAGTAATATTAAAGTTTTTTGTAGATAGAATTCTTAATAATATTTCAAGGTGTTCTTCGCTGGTAATGACTGACTGTGGATTGCTGCTAGAGCTTTGTTCTTCTCATTGTCGGGGACAATGTGAGTCCTTATATAGTCGAGCCTGCAGGTCAAGTTTGCCTTCCAGTCATTGCCATGGCACATAGTTTGCTGGATAGCTTATCGCCGAGTTCATCTTAAGTGACTCATTGATAGTGCCACGAATTCCCTCAAGGTTATGGTGTTCGTGCCTGAGGTGTTTCAAGGCATTACGCCCCCACAATGGATTATCCTCAAGTCATGATATCATGCGCACTAATATGACAACTCATAACTTCAACCTGGACATCTTGCTAGCCATTCGTTCAGTAGTTGGAACATCTGACGACACATAGTCTTATCAGTGCTTATCGCAATTTATAATAACTCCAGGTTATCAAATGCCTAGCCTTTTAATATGGCTATTCGGCAATGCGATCAGAGATATTCACCGGCGACCAACTGATACTCTGCCCACGTAGATTATGACACATCTATGACATTGCAATGCATACTGCCTCAACCCAATGAGCAGGTTTGCTTCTGGCCTCTTATCTTCAGCCAATGTCATCAATCCCTCAGATACAGCATGCTTAGGTCTCGGCACTTCTGTAGACCGAAGAGCGTTACAGGATGAATCCCTGTCACCGAGCGACAAGGCCCATAAATCCCTACTTACTACGATATTGCTTATCATCTGCTGCACACGTAATTCTGCAACTTTGCAACTTAACTGTGTGTTGTCCCACTAGATAAGATATAGTAAATATGGCCAATAATTGTGGGCACTGCTGAATGTTTTTCACTTCCCAGTAATGGCATCATGATTGCGTCATCATATTTGAATCTGCTAGTGCGAGCTGACTCCTCACTAATTGATCGACATGTGGCTCAGGTGTAATCCCACTAAGGAATGCCTGACTGACCAACAACGTAATGCCTTCACAGATAGGTGTGATGCTATCAAGTATCTGCTAACCAATCCACGTTGTATCATTACCACTCCTAGGTGGAACCCCTAACAAACGCTAGATCCCTTAATTTGACTATGCTTTATTGGAGCCAAATATACAGTATTCTGCAACTGAGCTATTTTGCCATATATTGAATGGAGAGTATCCCGTGCCACTCAGGACATATGAATCCCAAGTCCTATTTGCCCAGACCAATAAAGTGTGGTCAAACCAAACGTTGATTCGTATAAGTCCATTCAGTCGACTCGGCTCCGATATTCATCACCAAGAACTAAATCTCCTACATTGAATGTATTTTGTTTATTGTACCCACAAACTGAAAAAAATGAAATCGAGGTTTCCCTGAAATATGGCATTGCTTTACTATTCCAGAGTGTTCTTTGAATGGTTGCAATGCTGTTTTCAAGCATCATGACCAGTGTACCCACTGTTGCGAATGTGACAACGAGCACTTGACGAAGGGTTCACATTCCCTTTGGCAATATCACACATCATCTCTCGGCATACTCCAACATAGCTCAATTCGATCAGTCCTCACGATGATGGTGGTTCTCGCTCCATACACATGGTGAAGCTTGTAGTTCTTGTTTTTGAAGACCCTCATGGCTTAATTTGACCAATGATAGTTACCATGCAGAAGTCGTTCACGAGATTTAATTTGTTGATACAAGATTGTTAGTACCTTGCAGTTCAACTGTCGCAGGAGGGTTATGCATCATCGCGATTATGATTTTACCTGTTTGGGATCAGACTTCAGTAAACCAGGAGTTCTATCACATTTACCACTATTATGATATATCGACGAAACCTAGAATAAAATAGCACACAAAGCAAATCCTTAATCCAATCACTGACACCATTCCTAACCTCCAAGTGACATCGCACCCTCTACAATTGTACTTCCATCAACTAAGCCCGTATTCTCAACGCTGGTCATGTTGGTGATGTCATTGCTGTTGCTGTTGCTGTCACTGCAGGGGATGGGCTGGCTGCTGCTGGCGATGGCAGACCCACCCATAGGCACAACAGCTGAGAATCGCATACTAGCTTCGGTAGCAGCATCGAAGCTGCTGAGACGATTAAAAGAATTGTCGCGCTGCCGTATCAGCTCCTCCCGGATGTAATCAAGGAAGTCCTCATCAACGCTGCCCTGATCGTTGTGAGGTTGTGCCAGCACTGGGTCCAACCCAGTTGAGTGGATCCTTCGGCGGATTATGCTGCGGATATTTTCTATCTTTTTGCCTTGAATGTTTGGCGTCGAAGAACAAAAATCTGCGTATAGATGACAAGATACATCTGTGCATGCATTATTAACCGTGTGATTAATGTTTCTTGTATCACACTTACATTGTGCTCCACCTCCTGGACCAAACTCTGGCGGGACCCTAAACTCCCCTGTTGTCCAGGCTGACTGACAATGCTGAATGCCCATGGCGGTGAGGGCAATGAATGTCGGGTTGATTTTATCAATCAATGATCTATCTTTCATTCCCATTTGTCATATGCCATAGAAGTATGTCCGGTGAATAAGATCCACAGTTTCAGTCGCTGCAAATCGAAACTTGCACTCCTAAATTGATCATCAAGATAACGATTAAGCAAGAAGGGAACTTTGAACTTACCTCACGCACGTTTGTGGGGCATATAAACCTGTCCTTGGCCAATAGCAAGGCTACGATTTTCCGGATCTCTGTAGGTGACTGTGTTCAAAATCCGGAAATAGAGTCGATTGAGGTCTTGCAGTGGTATACCATTGCTGCTCGAGAGCAAGTAATCTTTGTGAGAGCCTGATGCACACTGTCAGCAGTGAAAACAATTGTTGAGATAATTCATTTACCACTGAAATGTAGGCACATGGAGGGTCTGAGTTTCTCTGGGCTGGATCAATCCTGGCGATTTCCTCATACCACCAACTATGAATCTGGCCGTTGTATTCTGCACCGACGATGAGGCCTGTCACGTCGTCAACAAAGGGCTCATATCGCCACTGATCTCCAGCTTTCCATGCAACCAATCGCTCACCGGCTTTGTTTGATCCTTCCTCTAGTAAATATGTACATTTGTGGGCGGAGTCAATCATTCAAACGCTTAATCCAATTCCTTCTTGGATGCCAGCGGCGTAGGCTTGCATTCATCATCCTCCTCGGAGACAATATGGACCTCCCGACGCTCAGGATGTAGGGGTTGCGCCGAGGTAGGAGTTGATTGAGTTGCCATGACTCCTTTTCCAATTGTTGACGTGAAGGAATCTTCTGATGGGCGCTTGCCCATTGCTTTCCTGGATGGTCGCCGAAGAGGCTCGTCGTCGGATCCTGAATTGTCATCTTGACGATAATTGTAATTGTTGGGTATCGTGCTGAGGTCGTCATTGAGATCCTCGTCGTGGATAGATCGTCTGCTTCTCCTGGTGCTGGATGGAAGAGGAGGAGGAGAAGTGCGGCGCCTTGTTGTCACAATTTGAACAGGCGGCGAGTGATAAGTACGAAACATTAAGGGAGTGACTGAAGGGAATGTGAATCAATGTAGAGTAAATGAATTAAAGCGTTGTGTAAAGGAAAGAAAGCATTGATATGATTAAAAGCATCGTTGTGATGTGTCTTTTTATCATGTCAACAATTCAAGGATCTCGGCTTCTCCCGCCACCCACACTTCCAACTCCTTGGGTGGACGGGAACTTGGAATTAAGAATGGCAGGTGACAAGCATGCCACAGGGTTGTTGATTGGCTTCCTTTCACGGAAATCGTGATTGCAACGAGCTAAAAAGTGTTCGCGTTTCACTAATCATTCAGGCTAACTTCTGCTGGCTAAAGATACTGAACTACCAATCACATGATAGCCATACACAGAGTCCTATCGCTGCCACTATGCCTTTCCCAAAAATACATGTCTCAACGATTAATCCCAACATTGTGAACTCTCACCACAGCCCTTCATGCATGAATATGAATGATGTAATAACAAAATAAACAAAACAACAAAAAGAGACCCAAAACCTCACCAAAAAACTCCAAACTATCACCCATCTGTCCACCCTCCAAAGTGCCAGAAAAATACCCACCCACAACCCAAATCCTTAAACAACTGTCCTGCCAGTGTATTCCATCCTCACAACGACTAATTCGCAGCTGGGTGGCTGCTTACACGCTTCCTATTGGCCAAAGAGCCTGCAGCAGGTGGATTCACAATGTGATCGTGCTTGCGTAGCCAAGTCACATCCTCATTAGCAACAACACTTTGCTCTGAATCGGCAAAGAGACCAAGAGCACAGTTCCGGATGAATGCAAGGTTTCGCTGCTGTCTGATAATCCTTTTTCGAAGCTTCTGTTCAAACTTTTGGAAGCCTGTTTTTGTTGTTGGGACGCCTCTTGGATTTGGGCGCCGTGTCTCACCATCACCCTCTGATTCCTCCCCGATATCGTCAATCATATCCTCGGCTAGAGGTGTGAGGATGTCATCCAGAGGAAAGTAGCTGTGGCCACCACGCATAGGCATCTAAGCACCAGCTGTGCTGTCGGCTTGATGGCCACGATAAATGACACAAAAAAGCGTTGGGTTGCTTCATTTCTTTGCTGCCTTTACCCATCCAGCAGCAGTATTGGTATCGAAGATTGGGGTACGATTATGGGTGTATGGACCACCATCTCAATTAGGCTCCTCCAGGCGGCCCCAAAGCTTTCGGATTTTCCGGCTGGGGTCAGGCAAACCGGCAATTGCAGCATTCACGATTGACAAACTGGTCGTATCAACAATTGATGTAACTATCGGAAGTCTTGATTCATCATCCCCAGGCCAGTGCCATGTGAATAGCTGAGTATTGTTTTCACCCACCCTCTTCCCAGCAATGTTGGGATCCACATAGGCAATGGTAACACTAAATGGCTCGACAAGGAAACCAGGCAAGGCGTTGCAACGCACCTTTATCGGTGGAGACCTGTGAACCGAGGTTTCTTCCACATTGTCCTCTGGATCTACACATCATCAGGAAGAGCAAAAGAAGCATCGGGGCGAATGAAATACATACAATGGTGCACAAGTGACTTATTCTTAATCGGGGTTTCTTCGAGCCTACTCTTTCTTTGGTGAAGGCCAACCTGCATGAGCTCGTCCAGTGCTGCCTTGAGTTTCTGACCATGAAGGTTAGTCTTGTCTGCCATGTACCATTTCCAAAGCGGCCTTCTAGACTCCAGATCACTGATTCAAGTAACGCAACAATCAATTGGAAGATCCCATCGCTCAGGGCCGGTGCCTCGCTTGTTGATGATGCTCATGGACTGGGCAATCTCCCAGATGCGCACCCTCACTGTATTATCTATCCATTGTGTTGTCAAGCCACCATCATCCTGCCAAATGCCCATGGGTTCTGCTGCCCATTGGCTGACTGCAACACTGGCATTCTCAGCCCAGACGGGGACTTGTAGAGTTGGCATCTGGATTGTATTAGCATCTGCGACAACTGATTTCAGCAACCAGAAAGAATCACATTACATTATAGGTTCTCAACGGTGGTCAATGATTGAGTGGTGGATATCTAATGCTTGATACTCTAAACAAGCGTCGGAAGTGTTGAATATATTGTCAAGAGTGATGTGATGTGGTAGCCGAGGTGAAGAGAGTGTGTCGAAGGTTCTGGAGATTGTAGATAAGGTTGGCAGGCAAGGGGAATATTTATATGGGCTGGGAGGGTGTTCTTGATCCGGCTGCAACGTCTTGGTTGCAATTCAGCGAGGAGGCAATTTGCTTAGCATCATCTAAGCGCCCTGATTCGTCGACTGCATGCTTAAGTTCATCACAAAGACAACTAAAAGCATGCTCTGCAGTCATATCTCACTCGGTTGTCCTTGCTCTAGTTTTTATACCCCACAATGATGTCGCTGGATCGGTATCTAAGGAGAAAGCACGGTTCCGGTAACGTATGAACCTAACATAAAGTGACAACCATAAATCAGTCAGTGGGGATAGGAGGGTCTTGTGAATGTGCAAAACAATCGCTGTGACGAGCTGAATGCCGGTGCCATAAGCTTTTCGAGATCCAAGGGATTTTGAAATTTTGAGAGCGATTACTCACTTTGCAAGTGTGTGAAGGAGGATGAGAAAAACCCAACAAGAGTGGTAGGACCCCTTTTTGGAACAAGTCAATCGAGCTGTAGCTTATCCCGAGGACAGCCAGCTTGTCATAGTACGAGTAGCTAAAAGGCCGTCGGGACGCTTCTACACATTGTTGTGACATTCCATTTTGCTAGCGATTCATCGATCTTTGTCAAGAATGTCTTTAGTGCTTGAAGACATACTCCTACATTGGCGCTTACATCACTCACCTCCGTCGAGACCCCAACGACAGGATAGTATACATATGAGCTGAACAACTGCCAGATAACGGTTTTGCGATCGAGCACGATACTATTTTATTTCCATTCATTCATGAACCGCATCGTGACTCTTGTCTTCACCCTTCCGACGATCATTCCAGCAATACAGAATCCGACAGCAAGAATGCGTGTATCGATCCAGGGCACCCTGCAGTTCGGACATGTATTTATGGTACTCCACACTTGGACAACCGTCCAGCCAGCAAGCCTATTAGTAATGAGTATTTCGATATCTTCGACGATGAAATTCATTTATCGTCACCGTTTTCTGGCGAGGAGGAGTATCGATTAGCGCACTGGTGCCTCAAGAACTACTTGAGCAGTGCTGCAATCAACGAACGTCTCGCGAACCGTACAATGGAAACCGTCAGCAACTTCACTTCCTCCCACACTTTATTCAAAAGGTGGAACAAAATGTCCTACACGATGGGCATCGACTCTTGGAAATCTGGCAAAGTGTGTGAAAATTGTTTGTCTGATCCAAACAACCTTGGCGACGATGATTACACACATTTCTTTTACCGCAATCCTGTTGAATGCATTGAGTTTCTCATGCAACAGCCTCCATTCAGCAAACATATGTCGTATGCTCCAGCAAATGAATTCAATGCTGGTAAGGAACATATCTACTCAGAGGTGAAATCGAGCAACTGGTAGTGGAATGAACAGGTACATAAGTTGCATTTCGTCATAGCTATGATGATTTTGACCAATTCATTAGCTACGGCGGCCGCATGGAGCTAAGATTATCCCTTTATTCGGCAGTTCAGACAAAACACATCTTACAAACTATTTGGGTGACATGACGGAATAGCTAGTATTAGTGTTAGCAATCGGTCCAAATTGCCGGGTCGGTTCCAGGACTAGTTCCACCAGAACCCGGACTGTGGAAACGGGTCTTACCACACGAAAAACCCTGACCGTCGGGAATGGGGCGGTTCTAGCACCAAAAACCCGGCATTTGATATTGACCATTTTGGCTCCAATCAAGTATTTGAGTTCTGATTGTATCACAACATGATCAGTACGTAGATTGTGCAGTTTTAGTTGCGCTTTCACTTCCCACTGTCAGATTTGCGATCTGACAAGTATTCGTTGAGTCGCGATCGAAAACCCGCCAATTTCGCTTACAATGAGCCATTAATTCACAACCACTCAACGAATATCAGTCAGATCGCAAATTTGAATGCAGCAGGCGAAAGAGGGGCTAAAGCTGACCAATTCACGTATTGAATATGACATGATACGATCAAAACTCAAATACTTAATCGAAGCCAAAGGAGAAAGAACCGTGTATTTGGATCCGCGGTCCGGTTCCAACCCAGCCAAATACCAGCGGGTCTATGCCCAGTCCGGGTAACAACCCCGCCAAGACAAACAGGGTCGGGATTTTGGCCGGGTCTGGAACCAAACCAAACCGAACCACTGATCAAAACCTGGACCTCTGATGGGTTACCCGGACCCGTTGCTAACACTAGCCAGTATATTTGAATCTCGGAAACATTGACTCGACGATTAGATCAATGGCTTCGAATCTTGCAACCATCCTCATTGCCCTTCTTGCCATTATTCCGAAATATCGCTTTAAACAATATCGAAGAACAACTGCCGTGAAGGAACAACAAATCCACCATCGAGAGGTTCTAAGGAAGGTCTTTGAGCTTATTGTCCGTCCTCTCGACACGCTTTCCAACACTGGAAAGCTTATGCTTTGTGCGGATGGTTAGATGCAGCAGTGTTTTCCTGTCATCTGTGCATCAAAGGCTGACTACTTCGAAAACATTCACTTTCACTCAATCAAGCAGCACGATTGCCCTGTGTGCAAAGCACTGAAATCAGGATTTGGAGAAGGGAATTCATTGTCGTGTCAATTGAGAGACTATCAGCTATACCTCCAAAAGATGATTCTCGCGACTCAGGGATATGAGACCGTGAGACGGAAAGCAAGACAATATCTGGAACATCAAGGGGTTGGAACTAGTGTGAGCAATGGTTCCGGACCATCACTTTGGGTGCGGGTCCGGGTCCAACCCGAACTGTTAGAAATCGGCAGTCCGGGTTGTCAATAAACCCGAACTGTCAACTTGCGTATGGTTCAATGGTAAACTCCTTACCCATCTGAATCGCACGGGTTGTCAGCGGGTCACCCAGTGGGTCCATCTAGAGATTCAATTAAGGCTCTTGTTTTAGAGTATGTTAATAGTATGTTATCAAAATCACGTTTTCAACAACCAAAGATAGGTTTTTCCATGCTTTGCAGCTTGCAATATCAATTAATTTGGAATCGGTGTTTTACCTTTGCTCAATTATATTTTTGCCTATAAGGGCAGTCAATAATTGCTGTATGAATGTGAAGATCAGCGCGATGCCTTGATTACCAAATATGCAACAACTAAAACTGTTGATGCTCCATTGACACTCATTTTCAGGATGCGGCAGGGAGCATGTCTCTGGTGTTTTAGCGAGTAAAAGCTGCCAATATATGATAAATGGATGTCTGGAACCAATCGGGACATAAATTACCCAAGATGCGAAGCTAAAAATCGTTGAGGGTCCGTTGACGCTCATTCATAGAATGAGGCGGTGACCGTGTTGCTGTCTCATTTACCTATAGTGACTGCCAATACATCGGTTATGCCTAACAGCGACCAAATCACAGTGTGATTACTGTACTTACAAAATCCCAAATCGTTGACGCTCCGTTGACGCTCGTTCTCAGAATGGGGCGGTGACTGTGTTGCTGTCTGTTTTGCCTATATAAGCTGGCAATAAATCGGTTATGCATAACAGCGACCAAATCACGGCATAACTACCTTACTTACAAAACCACAAATCGTTGATGCTCCGTTGACGCTCATTCTCAGGATGGGGCGGTGACCGTGTTGCTGTCTCTTTTGCCTATAGAGACTGCCAATACATCGGTTGTGCATAACAGCAACCAAATCACAGTGTAATTACCATACTTACAAAACCAGAAATCGTTGACGCTTCGTTGACGCTCATTCTCAGAATGTGGCGGGGTCAGTGTTGCTGTCTATTTTGCCTATAGAAGCTGCCAAGACATCGGTTTTGCATAATAGCGACCAAATCGATGTGTAATTACCGTACTTACAAAACCACAAATCGTTGACGCTCCGTTGACGCTCATTTTGATGGATTGTCCATTCAACATCTGCTGCCACCAATACTAGTTTTCATCATGTTTTGAACATATTCGTGGTCTTTCTGACAGATTCAGACTTGGCCCGGTGGCAAAGGCGAGCGCAGTAACATTCTTGCACTGTTTGCTCTCACACGAGTAAAATTCATGTATCTTGGCAAAAGGTTCATTGCGCCTGCTTTGCATCTGTTTATTAACCGGTATTTACAAGCTACTGCTCACCATTCACCCAGTATATATCTTTAACTAAAACTCTCAGTCAAGATACATAAAGAAGCTGGTGAAACATTGACGGATTTTGTCCTACTGTTTCTTCACTCCCTGATTCCTCCTCGTTTTGATTGCATTGATCGTCATCAACACCTTTTCAGCCTGTCACTTTGACTTCCGTGTAGGCCGAATCAATCCGGGAACATTTGGCTCGGCACTCGCATCCCGCACCTCTGCGCATTCCGGATCCTCGATGCTGTTGTCTTGGTCTATATCAGATTCAACGTCCGCCGCGCAATCATCTTCGCTGTCATTTGGATCATCTAAGTCCCCATTCCAGTGAAACCAATCTTCAGTGTCCAAAATGCTGTCAGGTGCACTATCCTCATCACTTTTGACTGGATGACGGTTGATTCTTCAGATTTGACGGACATTTAATACTTGAGTTCGTCCTCCAGGGAGGTCCTTTGCAGACCAAGGTGGTGGCAAAGGAGATCCTTCTGACAAATTGAACGCAGCGTCACCATCATGTTGAAAAAGTGACCACGATGCTTTGATGATATCTTCCGTGTCCAAAATGTATCCCACGGCGGTCATCCACTGGTTTTGAGCTCGAGATCCCTTCGTGGTACCATGTAGACTATGGCTGCCCTGCCACATCTCCAAATAGTTATGAACCTTGGCCATTCTGTGCAATTTCCTTTCTTCCGCATCTGTCTTCATTTCCAAGTCATTTTCTGTGTTCATTGTATCCAATTCTGAGTCAGCGCATGCCAAAATCCCGTTATTGGCTCGAGCAAGCTACCTTACAACGACCTTTTCGCGAAGCGTCTCGCCTGTGGTCTTTGACTGCCTCCAGCCCATAACATCTCCGCCAAGGGAAAAACTGGCCTCCACTTCAACACCATGTGGTATGACAGAGAAGATGTCTCGCGCCACATTGGAAAGATTGGCGTACATTGAGTGGGTTTCCTCTTGTTGATGCCACCAGTCGGTTATGTCCGGGAACCAAAAAGTACTGCTAATCTCCATTGGGTCGGAGTGGTAAGCATTGAGATTTGGATTAATTTGCCCACAGTTCTTTGGTGCTTTGGGCGGCGAATTCAAATAGAGCCTGGTGGCGGTCAATAAGCATGCTGCGTGATCACTTCGTCAGGGTGTTGATTCAGCCACATTTTGAGGCGTTAAGTATTTGTTATCATCGCTGGACAAATCATATGGATCAATGGTTGATTGACAGAATCCTAGAACCGTTCCAGAGGGGATAAGATGTCTGTTCGGTAAGCTTTTGTGCTTCATAACGGGCACATGTCGATGTTTGGCACAGTATTCATTCTCAACATTCATTAGAAAGGCCTCTTGGTATTGGGTAGTATAGGATTTCTCATCCTCAGGATTGATATCCATTCCCTCGTTCCACTTTCTAAACGATTGCAACTTCCCAAAAGGATCGACGATATGTGCAGGACTGAGCAGCATGCCCGTCTTTGGAGTCACTTCAGCGTAGTATTTGGACAGCTTCTGTCGAGCTACCTTCACAGAGAAGATCAAGTCTTCCTTCCTTGGAGTCTTCTTCTTGTCCAGAGCTCGCATCATGCCGTCCATCTGATCGAACAGGTCATTGTACATTGTGATAACCTGATGTAAGGTGACGGTATGCCTCTTTGACATCCACAGGGTCCAATATCGAGATGGCCTCAATACTTTCATGACATACTTCACAATGGTCCACCTATATTGAGTTGTGAAAAGTGGCCAGTAATCGGTGTATTTTGGATGTTGGAGCCAGTTGTGTGTGAATTCCCATAATCAGTAGGCGCGCTCCAGCAACTCCAGTGTTGAGTTCCATTGTGTCTCCACATCCATAATCGGTAGTACAGCGATGCGAACTTTGGCCTTTCGACAGTCAATGAACTCGTTTCAACGGCCAGGTGTCAGCGTAATCAATACAGCAAGCATTCTCTGCTGTATGAAGGTCAATTTCAGGACTTCCAAAATATCATGAAATACGCACTTTCTCAATTATCTTGGCAAAACCTGGTTTCATGGCCGACACCTTATTGATTCTAGCGTTGCCCTCTTTTCGAAGTCTTTGACTCATCCCAATGTCTATGCTCTCATTCTCTCCAAATTGCTGATCGCGCTCATGGGCTTCCCAAGACTTGGTGTGACCTTTTACACCTAGACTGCTCATGAATGCACCTAAAGCCAGCTGGATGATGTGCGCCATGCATGGTATGTGGTTCCTCAAAGCAGGCCAGTGCATCACAGAGGCCTCGAGTGTTGATTGCAACTCAGGTGTCATCGAGTGATTTGAACCAACATTATCAGTCGTAATACAAAGCAAACGGCCGTCGGTAAGCTAAAACCGATCTAGCGCATCCTTCCAATGTACGGCATGCTGTGCTCCAGTATATTGGCCTTTCACCTATCATCCTTGATTAGCTTGCGAAAGGTGAAAAGAACAGTCGATCAACCTCATCGAAAGCAAGTTGAACTCCACGCAATGCCCAATTTCGATCCATATAGTAAGCAATGACCGACGTTATGGCTAGTTTGTTCAGAGATGTCAATCAGTCCAAAGCTAAACCAACTTTATCACGTGACGGCAATTGCTTCTTAATTCCATCCACGGTCGGTGCATATTCCCTCCGGCAAATGTTGCCAGGAGTCGTAGCGGACGGCAGCACTGGGTCATTGCGTAATACCTTATATGACCGTCGTAGCTCTAGATTTGATATAGCGTTCCATAGAACATGAGCTAAAACAAATCCTAACATGAGGTAGCGATTGCACCTGTCTTGGTGAAATTTGGAGGTTTCAAAGTCCTTAGCTGCCAGTTCAGAACATTTTATCTTTCATTTCGGTCAATATAGATCAACGTGGATGTGAAATATAATCCTCCTCTGCGAACATACCATTGTGATTCCTCGACTTCCTTGCCTCTTCGGTATGGCCAAAGCTGTTTCCTCAACCGTCGAACTAGTCAATTCTGTAACCTCTGACTCTGTTAATTCGTTCAACTTTGCGATGTGAGCTGTTGCCAGCAAGTGTTTCCCAGTTGAGCTGGTCCCATGATCTGATGGATGGCGAAGAACTTGATGGCAAACGATACATATGATGCCAGGGCTGCCGGTCCCCTCAATTCCGCAGTGTCAATTGAATCGCCACGAAGGCGCATGTCTTGAATTATTCCAAGCAATAGGCCGCTTCGAGCCTACTTCGATTGAAGCCCACCAAGCATTGGAGACGATTTGTAAAGTAAGGTCACTCAAATCACAAATAAAGACACGTTCATTTTTGGACAAGATCATAACCTCGAGCAAAGTCATGTTTAAGGATTTTGAATCCGACATGGCTGTAGGAATTAGAAATCTTGGTAATGCGACACGAAAGACTACCAAAGCTAACGATACAGTAAAGCAGACTGCGGGTTCTCAAATATTGACTCTACAGCTACAGGCAAAAAAATCAGATCTGTGAGACATTGCATGCATATTTGTGAAGTTGTATACAAGGACAGATTGAAAAGACTGACCGCGTAAGACTCAATTCGGTAACGATGCGATGCAGTTTTTCGCTGTGTAGCTCACTGAGCCCCCACAGAAATTGTCAATGCTTGGTGAGCGCTCAATTGTAGTAGGCGGATGCGATATCGTCAGTAGCATTTTTGCCCATCCAGGTAGCCGATAAGTTGATCATGGGTTAACGCCTCTCTGTAGCCCTCAGATTGTCCAAGATGCAAGACCAAAAATTGTTGACGCTCCGTTGACGCTCATTTTCAGGAGGTGGTAATGATATGGTCACTAGGAATTTTGCCCATAAAGGCGGCTGATACATTCATTAGGGGTTAATGTCAATGCAAACCACTTTGAGTGTCCATGATGCAAGACCTAAAATCGTTGACACACCATTGACGCTCATTTTTATGAGGTGGTAGCGATATCATACCTAGCATTTTTGCCAACATAGGAAGCCGATAAGTTGATTATGGGTTAACGCCGTTCCGTAGCCCTTAGATTGTCTAAGATGCAAGACCAAAGATTGTTGACGCTCCATTGACGTTCATTTCTAGGAGGTGGTAGTGATCTCCTCAGGGCAATTTTTTCCCACAAAGGCAGGCAAAACTTCGATTATAGCTTAATATCGTCGCACAACTGTTTGCTTAACCAAGATGCAAGAACAAAAATCGTTGAAGCTCCATTGGCGCTCATTTCAAAGAGATAGTAGCAATGTCGATGTTGGCATTTGTGGCCTTTAAGGCGGCCAATACTTCTATTATCTGTTATAGCGACCATGTCTTCTGTTTGATTATCAGACTCATAAGACGAAAAATCATTGACACATCGTTGACGCTCATTTCCATGATTGGTCAATGAGCGTGTCACTATCTGTTTTACCTATAAAATCTGCCAATACAATCACTTTGGAAGGATGTAACTAAGCAGCTGTTTGTTTGCCGAAAATGTAAGACTAAAAATTGTTGACGCTCTGTTGACGCTCAACTCAATGACATACTGACAGTCACTGGGTGCTCAACAATTGTATGTATAAATGCATATAGCCATCATTGGCAGCCAATAAATCGTTTCTATGTATAACCATTTGCATCCAAATGCTGCCAAGCTTCTCAATTTCTGATCCACCACAGGACACATCATCTGAGTAATAAATAACGTTGGCCTATCGCGTTCCAGCGCTTTCAGCCTGCAATTAACCGTATATAAATCCGTACACCAATTTTTGATATATGTAGCCCGAATTCCTCACTTTTCCCCATCCAGCTCATTCTCCGCAACTTCCATGACCTACCATAAGCAATTATCAACATTTCGACTATGTGCACCAGGTCTGTGCAGCGATTTATGCAGTTGGATCCATGATCGTATGCAGCATGACGCTCATCAATCATTCAGCTGCGTATTGCGCTTCGACTGCTGCATCTATGACTCGTATGACATCACTGACTTGTATTTTGTTAGTGAGTTTCGTCTGTAACTGAGTTTCAATTGTCTCCCCTAATAGTGCTGGGCATGACGATATCACATTCATTGGTCGTCAGTCAACGAGATTTGCAGTCTACAACATTGGCATGGCCTATCCGACCCTTACACATGCATAGACAAATTATCATGCCTCACAATTTGGTCACTGAAATCAAGCAAAAGCTGACACATAGCAAAATAAGTACACCAATTGCATTTCAAATTGATACATCGTTACAAATGCCAATTTGCCTATTCATTCCTCTGGCGACACAGCAGCCGTCACCATGTCCTTGTCGGAATCCGATGTCTATATGGTAATTAGCTTGGGACACGATACGCAGGGGTTAAAGCTTACGGGTTCAACATGCTTGGATTGCTGAAATTGTGACCAATCGGGCATTGGGGCGGGCAGGAAAGACGGAATGCGTTCGTGTGTCTGCAGTTTCTGCGAACCTAGCCTCATATGGCTACTCCCTGGTCGAGAAGTCACTTGCAGCATTTGCAATTTTCCGGGGACCCTATCAAGAGTCTCCAGAGGCTCACTACATGTTGTCGGCAGGGATGACACTGTATCATCTGCTGTTTGAGGTTGAACGACCGATGGAACCTTCGATTCAGTCTTCCCGTACTTCTTATCCTTCTCACGGAAGTAGTCAGCCGCGTCTCCCCAGCCTGGTTGCTTCAATTCGTCAAGCTTCATCTGCTTCTGCCGAAAACGCTCCATGCGATACTGTACCGTTTTGGAGATTATGCCCATCACCCACCCGGGTTCGTCATCTTTGCTAAGCTTGTCTCCCGCAGGATCTTCTTCATCATCATTGTGATCTTGCACATCCTCCTCATCTTCGGAACTTGCAAGATCGCTCAGACTATCTCCGATGGCGCTCAACATCTCCTGAAATGTCGTTTCAGGCTTGGTGGTTGTCAATCCCCCCTTTTCAGCATTTCTCATATCATCCTGCTCCTGTTTAATTGCTATCTCTGCGTCTTCAACTCGCTTTCTTGCCACAATGGTCTCTCTTTCCAAATGATCGTCGATCCATTTCTCCGTCTCTTCGTTGCTTAGGATGTGCGTTTCTCGTCGTTTCCCCACCACAAGCTTCTTTTTGGATTGCAAGCTACGCAACGCTCAAAGGGCTCGGACCCGTTCTGCGTCCAAGCCGCATTTGCCCAGATTGGCTTGATGATGTCGTCATGTAGTACGCTTTCTCGATTTGCCGTATTGCCTGCCGGTAGTGGCGAAAGGTTCTTTTTTCGAACATTGCCCATTGTATTTTGTGTTGACTTTGTTGATGGACGAGATGTTGGATGTTGCAAGATACGGACCACATAGAGGCAAGCTGCATCTTTTATTTCGAGGTTCGTACTCTTAATCGACATGAACGAAGCAAAATCTGTGTTTTGACCATCACAACATTCGGAATAGCAATGCTACCCGTATATCAAGACCTGATGTTTAGCGTCTGTATCATGTAAGATCGCAGCAATTTCTGGAGACGAACATCCGCAGTCATCCTTTCCAACGAAAAATGAACCGTTTTTATCACACAAACACAAGATTTCGACGGTCAATCACCCTGAATTATCCCTGTAACCCAAAGCACAACATCGGACCGACTTGGTGCACATCGCAGGATGGTTGGCAACCGGTGCGACCGGCAGCTATGTGCAATACGATTCCTCTTGTGTAGAACGAGCAAGTTGGCCGTTACGCATGCCATTTTGACGTAAAACTAACTAGATATCCCTCAGGACTTCCCATTACTTTTCATTATCTTACTCAGGACTTCCCACTTCGTTTCGTTATCATCATCTCTTCACTTCTACAGCAGCAAATCATGGCTCCACAAACACCTCAGCAAGTTGAGCATAGAACAGAATCGAGCAGAACAACGGGCGCTTCTGCCAATACGCCACCCGCTGAAACCCAACTACAATGCAGACACCACTTACCTCACCGTGACGCTGCAAATGCAGCCACCGAAATCATGACCCTGGAAGCACAGTAAGTGTTAGCAACGGGTCCGGGTAACCCGCCAGCAGTCCGGGTATGGACGGCAAAAACGTGTCAGTACGGTTCCTGAGCCGGCCAAAAACCCGACCCGCTGACTCATGGCGGGTCACACCCGGACCCGTACTTGTCAACCCGCTGGTTTCGCCGGGTTTGGTTGGACCCGTCGGTTCAAATCTCCGGTTCTGCATTTCGGGTTTCACATGTATGGTCCCATTCAGATATGCTACTGTGTATCATAAAATATTGACATTGGTACTGCACGCTTCATTTTTGACGTATTAGCCGCCTTGATGTGCAAAACAACCATACTCACGCGCCCACCTACATCCTGAAAATGAGCGTCAACAGAGCGTCAACGATATTTGGTCTTGCATCTTCGGTAATATGAGTGGTGCTTGATCACAAGCATCCATTAAGAAGGATATGGCAGCCTTTATAGGCAGATATGTACAGTATATTCTAGCCACATCCTCCAGGACAGTAACAACTTATTATTTACAGAGCTACAACTAAGTATTCTTCAGCCTGTTAGCGTATAATAACAGTCAAAACAATGTATAAAGACAATATCCGCCACATCGCGCTGTGATTAACCATGATGGAAGGCCAACAATCGGTGACACTCTGTTGACATGCATTTTGAAGATGGGGCAGAACGCCTTTCACTGTCATTTTGGCCTATAAAGGCAGCCAATAATCAGTTTATGACAATGCGCAACCTGTCGCCCCGCAGATTACTCATGATACCTGACCAACAATCGTTGACGCTCCATTGACGCTCATTTTCATGATGGGGCAGTGAGGGTATTGCACTCTGTTTTGCCTAGAAAGGAAGCCAAAAATCCCTTTATGACTGGCTACAACCTATGGGAGGTGTGATTTCCCAGGACGCATGGCCAAAAATCGTTGACTCTCCGTTGACGCTCATTTTCATAATGGGGCAGGGAGGGTATTGCAATCTGTTTTGTCTATAAAGGCAGGCAAATATTACTTTATGATTTACTACAACCTATCGGAGGTGTGATTTCCCAAGATGCATGACCAAAAATTGTTGACGCTCAGTTGACACTAATTTTCATAATGGGGCAGGGACGGTATTGCAATCTGTTTTGCCTATAAAGGCCGGCAAAAATACCTTTATGACTAAGTACAACCTACCGGAGGTGTGATTTCCCAGGACGCATGACCAAAAATCGTTGACGCTCTGTTGACACTTACTTTGCCATGGCTGTATCCACAATATGCAATCAATTAATTTGGCACAGTCCATCATTCACATTGTTTTGGCTGCCTTTCTGGCGTTTTTATTTACTTTCTTCTTGATCACTAAGTAGTGCTTTAATAATACATAGATATATATAATAATAATCTCCAAAATCCCGGGTCTTTCGGTCACTGCTCATCATCAGTTGCAGGATCGCTCAATCCGCTGCTTTTGTCTTCAAAATGAATGTTAGCCGCATTACCACATAACAGATAGTGCACTAACCTCCATCAGTCAGCATATCTGGATCAAAATCAGTATTGTGCTGGGTATCCTAATCATCATCGAAAAAGTCCGCACAGGGAAGAGCTGTCTGCAAATACGTATATCCAGCCGGCAAATTGACGATTTCAGAAGGTTGAGCTCCGGAAGTGTCACCGGTTGGGGCAGGTGGGGTGGGTGGCGTGCCAGGCAGATGTAGAGTCGACTCTGGAGTCGGCACTCTGCATCGGGCGAGTGGAGGTGCACCTATTCCGTTGCGTCTCCAGCTTGTCTGCAGATTCTTTGCGGTGCCATTTCGGCAAGGAAGGCAGCCGGATGTTTGGTTTTGACGAAGCATTGCCGGGTGTCTTTGTATCGCAGCCCTCACCTTGTTATGCCCAGGAAACACAACACCCTGCTTCTTCTCTTCTTGGACCTTGGCGGGTGGTTTCTTAATACGATATTTCGTTTCCTCTATTGCGGCACGCTAAAAGCCTTCTTTGGCCATTTTGGCCATATTCAATGGCAGACGCATGTCGGACTGTTCAAGCTGTACCCGACCTCCTTGTCTTGCCATAGTTGCAGACATGTTGAAAACCTGCAAGCCATTAGTTGCTGCTTCTAACAATGAAATTCGGCTGTTACCTCTACCATATCCCTTTCCGTAGCCTCCTCTAAGGTGATTAATGCCTGCTTAGTCCACTCTCGGGGATACTCATCAGGAAATTCATATGCAAAAATCCCAGAGCTGACGACATCATAATGTTCGATTTCGGGGACAGTGCGGACATATACCTTTGTCGACCATGGAGGTTTCCCGTTACGGGCAGCGATAAATTTGTTGCTTAGCTCTCGACGGACACCCGGTGTATGTTATACAGTCAATTGACTGCCAATTGCCTCGATATGGATACACTCACATCCCACCGCCTGCTGCTTCTGATTTTTCCTGCTTCCAGTCTTGCAGATGATTTTTAAATGTGCATCCTGGGTGTTATGTTTGGTGGCTGCATTGGCAGCGTCGCGGTGAACTAACTTCTGTCTGCGCTCTTGTTGTGTGCCAAGAATTTTTGTATTGGATGTAGCGCCCACCAATCTGCCGGAATTCGATCCGCTCTCACCTGGCAGAGGTGGTTGTGTATCCCTGATGTGCTGGTGTGGAATAGGAGAGGAAGATGATAACGAGAGGAAGTGGGAAGCCCTGAGGACTATATAGTTAGCTCCATGTCAGAATGGAATAAGTAGCGGCCAACATGATCGTTATGCTCAAGATGAATCCTACTGAGTATGGCTGCAAGTTGCAGGGGTTTCCCACTGCCCCACAATTTGCAAAGAGTTAGTCTGATGTTGATTGTTTGTTAACCAGGATAAATTACGGTGTAAGACCCCTGGAATCGCTCAATTGCTGGATATTAACTGGATGCAGTTCGAGGGAAAGGACGTCTGCTGATGATTGTCTCAAAGAATCCCTGGGATATTACATGAAAATGACGCTGACAATCATGTCATATCATACGGTTAGCATCTCTATTCCTGATTTCTAGACAGGCAAGAGGGAGATTTTGCTTTGTTCAAGATGAGTAAACGTACCAACCTTGACATGCAAGACGCAGCTTGCCTCCATATTGTCCATAACTGGCAACATCCAACATCTCGTCCAACAACAAAGTCCACGCAAACTACAAGGGCCAATGCTCTGAAAAAGAACATTTTGCCACTCCTGGCAGGCAGATACGGTGAATGGACAAAGCGGTCAACCCAATGACGTCATCGAGCGAATGAAGGCAAGAGCGGGTTGGAGGCAGAGAGAGTCCGAGCCCTTGGGGCATTGCGCAGCTTGAGATCCAAAAGAAGCTTGCGGCGGAAATGCGACGACAAACGCACTTCTTAAGCAATGAAGAGACAGAGCCATGGATTGAGGATTATGTTGAGAGAGAAACCGCTGGGGCAAGGAAGCGAGTTGAAGACGCATAGGCAGCAGTTCAACAAGTGCAGGATGATATGACGCATGCTGAAATTGCGGGATTGACGTCCAGAGAGCCCGAACAGACGTTCGAGAAGATGCTGGTTGCTATCGGAGACAGTTTGAGAGATCTAGCAAGTTCCGACGATGGGGAGGATGGGGAGGACCAGGATGATGAGGAGACTGAGCAGGGCGAGCAGAGCGATGATGACGAACCTGGCTGGGTGATGGGCACAATCACCAAAACGGTACAGCCGCGCATGGAGAGCTTTCGGCAGAAGCAGATGAAGCTTGACAAACTGACTCAACCCCAATGGGAGGATGCAGCTGACTACTTCAGTGAAAGAGATATGATGTACTGCACATCCGAATTGAGAGTTCCGGCAGTCGTTCAGCCACAAACAAATCATGACACTCCGGCACCTCCGCCGACAACATTTGGAGAGTTTGTGGAGAGTCTTGACATTGTTCCTGGGATATCGCAAAGGCTTCAAGGGACTTCTCGACCTGGAAGTAATCATATCAGGCTAGGTTCGGAGAAGCCGCAGTCAAAATCGAGCATACCGAGTGGTGAGCCAGCTGCGGAGGCCGATTCGTCCACCTTACTGAATGCGAAGCCAGTTGAACCAGTAAGCTTTTACCCCTGCATATAGCCTCCCGCTAATTACCATATAGGTATCGGATTCTGACGAGCATATGGTGACAGCTCCAGCGTCAGCGGAAGAATAGATATGGAAAGTGTAATTCTTGACGTCTGATCGCGGTGAAAAGCAAGGTGTTCACCAATCTTGCTACATGTCCGCTATTTGTTGATTTCAGTGACCAAGTTGTGAGACATGATAATTCGTCTGTGCATGTGCAAGGGACGAACGCACCATGTGAATGTTCTGAAATCCAAATCGCACTGTAAGATGGCCCAAACGTTCAGTTTCCTTTTGCATGTGACTGTTAAGTGATAAAGCAAAAGCAATATTAGTGACGAAATATGCTATCAAAATTTAAGTGAGTGATGACATACGTGTCACAGAAAGAGCGGTCAGTGCACATGACAAATCGATCTGAACGACAACTGTCATGCTGAATTCATTCATGTATCCAACTCCATAACTCGCTGCACAGACCTGGTGCACATGGTTGAGATAATTGAAATTGCTTGTGGTACGTCATGGAAATTGAGAAGAAGGAGCTGGATAAGGAATGGTGAGGAAGTCGAGCTATATTTACTAAAAACTAGTGAAATGATCTACATGCCATCAATTGCCAGCCGAAAGCACGAGAATGAAATAGGCCACGTCATTTCTCACTCAGATAGCGTAGATAGCAGTTGATCAGAAATTGAGAGGTAACAAAACTGCTGGATGCAAAGAATAATAGATTCAAACGTAATACTGGATTTCAAAAATGGGTATATGATTTGTTGCATTCAATTATTGAGTGTACAAAGGCTGTTTCGATGTGATTAATGTGAGCGTCAACAGAGTGTCAATGATTTTAAGTCATAAAGATTCGGCATTCAGTGGGCTGCATTGTCATATCGGTCCAAAGTGAATGTATAAGTCGGCGTTGTTGCGAAAAAAGCAGATGACTCGCTCGTTGCCACATCCTAAAACTGAGCGTCAACAGAGCGTCAACAATTTTTGGCATTGCGTCATGAAACAGCCAGTAGGCTGTGCGGGTACAGTAAATTATAATCAAACTATCGGCCGCCTTTCAATACAACAATGGTGGCAGCAACATTTCTACTATGTCCTAAAAATGAGCATCAACAGAGCGTCAACGACTTTTGGCCTTGCATCTTGGAATGTTCATGGGCAGTGCGGCGATATTACTCCATAATCACACTATCAGCCGCCTTTCTAGGCAAAAACTCTTGCAACAACATCGCTAGTATGTGCTAAAAATGAGCGTCAACGGAGCGTCAACAACTTTTAGCCTTGTATCATGGAGAATCCTAGGGCTTTCCGGCGACATTGTCCCATAATCAGATCATTGCCTGCCTTTCTTGGCGAAAACGGTTGCGACAACACCACTACTAAGCCCTAAAAATGAGCGTCAAGGGAGCGTCAACAACTTTTGGCAATGCATCTTGGACAATCCGAGGGCATTGCGGCAACATTAACACCTAATCGCACTATCGGCCGTCTTTCTAGGCAGAAATGCTTTGGACGATGTCGTCACTATGCCCTAAAAATGAGCGTCAACGGAGTGTCAATGATTCGAGGCCTTCTATCTTGCAAAATCAAGGGGCTGTGCGACTACAATGATCCATAATCGCACTATCGGCCGCCTTTCTAGGCAAATATGCTTAGGACAAGATCGTAACCATGTACCAAAATGAGAGTCCACAGAGTGTCAATGATCATTGCACTGGCATCTTGGATAATCATACTGGAATGGAATGCAGATAAACCACAATGAACCTATCGGCAGGCTTCAGTGGCAAAACTGCAAGTGATGATATCTCGTCCGCCTCCTACAATTGAGCCCCCACGGTGCGTCAATGCTCCGAACGCTTAACTGCAATAAACTGCATTATGCTGTTCCTAAATGGAGTTTTACGTGGTCAGTCGTTGCAATCCGTTCTT
>Ga0307512_10000771_pt1 | contig 47433 bp, 42 predicted proteins | sample 14_EM_MG_FD_200267 | JGI IMG/M metagenome (GOLD analysis project Ga0307512, IMG submission 200267) | Populus trichocarpa ectomycorrhiza microbial communities from riparian zone in the Pacific Northwest, United States - 14_EM | ecosystem: Host-associated > Plants > Roots > Unclassified | place... | reverse complement strand
TAAAGCACAGCACGCGTTATACAATGAGCAATTAAGTGGAATCGTCGTACCCGATTTCTCAGAGATAGGGAATAATGCGCGCACCTCCCGGATCACGGAAGTCCGGATCCTGAGCTCGTAGTCCGTGAGGGATTAATGGCATTGGCTGAAGATAAGAGGCCAGAAGCGAACGCTGCTCATAGCTTTTGAGTTGTTATGGATCGCAACCCAAGAGGGTGTCATAATCTACGTTGGCAGAGTATCGGTTGGTCGCCGACATAAATCTCTGACGCAATGCCGAATAGCCAAATTGGTATGGTGAGGCATTAATAACTTCATGTTATTATTATATTGCGATAAAGCGCTGATCATAGTATATGACGTCAGACGTTCCAACTACTGAACGAACGATAAGCAAGATGTCTAAGTTGAAGTTATGAGTTCGCATAAGTTGCGTTTGATATCATGCAGGATGATGGCCTCATACGAGGAGAGTAACTCTTCCAAACCAATCATGCATGAACACGATAACCATAGGGAACTCGTGGCGACGATCGGGACGGATACCCGAGAACGCTATCAAGCAATACCGTTGTCATAGTCGTGGAAGTAGTGGCCAAACATGAGCCAGCGAAAGACTATAAAAGATTCACGTTGTTCCGACAATGAAAAGAATAAGCTCTAGCAGCGAACAGTCAAAAATACCTACCAGCGGAAGAACATCTTTATTTATTATTGAGTTTTTACGATACCTATATCTATTATTATATATATAAAATCTATTAGCATTGTACGGCAGCACCGTACCATTAAGTATCCCTAAAGGAATTGCAGCTGACTATAACCTTCGAAAACGAGTCAGATGTTATAGTTTACGCCTTCGAGAAAGTTATAGTTTACGCCAGAAGGACTCAGCATATAGTTGTGGCTCAGTGTGTCTGGTGGCTTGCTTCGGTCATTGGCCTCGAATCGGGATTGATCATTTATATCGATAATCTTAGGAGAAGGGAACGTCTTGTGTCAGTGGACAATCAGACTGAATTAGTTCATCCAGATAGGATTCAACAGATACAATCCGAGAGGGCAGTGAGTTCGACACCAAGGGATCTGACGGAAGATTTGCGACTTAATCGAGACCGGGCTGTTGTTAAACAAGGACGAGTAAACCCCTTGCCTACAACTAAAACTCAGCTTAAGAAGGCCCGGAAAGTTAAGCATCTTCAAGAAAAGAATAAGAAGCAAGAAGCCGAACGAAATCAAAGGCTTAAGGAAATCCGATCCGCGATCATCCGGAATTTTAAGGAATAGGATCTACGGCCGTACTTATAGTACATACTTAGGAATATAAGTTTAGTTACTTAGGGAATTAGTACCCCCGTAACAACGAGTTCATTGACTATCAAATAGCCAAAGTACGAAGTACAGTCCTACCAATTATGAATGTGAAAACCCAGTGGAATTCGACAGAGGAGTTGCGTAAGCGAGACTTTCTATTAAGAGAATCCACCCTGTAGTGGCTCAAGAATCCAAAATACAGTGATTACTGGCCACTATTCACAACACAGGATGAATCGACCGTTGTGAAGTATGTCATGGGGGCTATACAGCCATTCTGGTACTAGACCCTGTGGATGTCGAAAGGGCATAACATTACTCTGCATCACGTCGTCCCTGTCTACAATGACATGTCTGATTATATCAATGGCGTGATGCGAGCTTTGGCCAAGAAGAAGACACAATGAAGGGAAGACTTATACTTCACTGTGAAGTTTACGTGGCAGAATCTGTTCAAATATTAGACTGAAGATACTCCTACGACGGGAATGCTTCTCCTTTTAGCACATATCATTGACCATATTCGGAAGTTGCGATCGTTTAGGAAGCGGGACAAGGGAATGGATATCAATCCTGGCGAAGAGACTTCTTATACTACTCAATACCAGGAGGCCTTTCTGAAGTATGTGGAGAACGAATACTGTGCTACACAGAGATGTTCACCGGTCACTGAACCCGAATGTGTACTGAACCACGATCTCATCTACTCTGCAATGGATCCCACATCTGGTCAATCTTTCTATGATCCATATGATATGTCCAGCGATGATGAAGAATACTTAATGTGCAACAATGTCACCGAAACATAACCTGGGCGAAGCGATTGTGCAGCACCCTTAGGGATAGCCGCAAGGCTCTATTCGAATTCAGCTCCTGAATTGCAATAGTACTGGGGGCAACTTAATCGGAATCTTAATGATTACCACTCCGACCCAATGCGGCTTAGTAGTACATTTTGGTTACCGGATATCACCGACTGGTGGCGCCAGCAAGAAGAAAAACTCTCAAAGTACGCAGATCTCTCTAATGTGGTGCGCAACATATTCTCTATCATACCTCATGGTGTCTGAGTGGAGGCCAGTTTTTCCCTTGGGGGAGATGTGATCGGGTGGAGGCAGCCAAGCACTGCAGGGGAGAGAGTATGCGAACAGGTCATAGTAAGGCAGTTCGCACAAGGCAATAATGGATTGCTGGCTGGTGATGACCCAGAATTTGATACAACCAGTACTGAAAATGACATGGGGATGACGAGAGGTGGAGCACAAGATGGTGCACCAAATGCCCAAGGTCTACGACGTGTTGGATATGTGGCAGGGTAGACAAAACCTCCGAGCGACACAGAAGTTATCTCGCGCTGAAAGGAAACCAATGACAGCCATAGAATACATTTCAGATACTGAAGAGATCATCAATGCATCCTAGTTGAACTTTCAACATGATGGTCTGGCTGCATCCAAATTGTCGGAAAGAGGACCTGTGCCACCAGCTATGTCTGCACAGGTCCTCCCTGAAGGAAGGACTCAAGTATCAAATGTTTGCCTAATCACACGAATCGACCACCATCCTGCCGAATGTGATGAGGATTGTTCACCTGAAACCATTTCAGACACCAAAAATTGGCTAAACTGGAACCGGGACTGTGAAAATCCAAATCACAGCGAAGACGACTGGGAGGCAGACAACGCATCTGGAATAGAACTGGATAATTGGAGTCAGAATTCGGAAAGACCAGAGCATTGGAATCTGAGTGCAACACCGAATGTTCCGCGATTGGTTCGGCCTACACGACGGTCACCGAGAACTGCTAAAACGGCCTTGATGACGGTCAATATAACGGACATGTGGAGGCACAAGAGAATCCAGAAAAAGTAGGGCAGAATGCGTCAATGTATTATCACCAAGTGCATTATGTAGTTTGACCGAGAATTTCATTTGCAGAAATAGTATGGGAGAATACTGAGCCGTCACATGACAATCATGGTAAATACACACAGATATAGCAGGCAATATGAATTATTTGGCAAGATATATATATTCTAACAGAATAAGAGCAACAAGAGCTAGACTATTACTGGGCTCGGCTTTGCCATAGAGCCAAGTCCCAATCTGGCAGAAAGGCAACCACTAAGTTCAAATAATGATGAATGCAATTATTAATTGCAGCAGATCTCGAATAGACAGTACATTAACATGAGCGTCAACGGAGCATCAATGATTTTTAGTTATGTAAGTACGGTAATTGAAAAGTAAGCTGGTTGCTGCTATCCATAACCAACGTAATGCCAGCCATCTTTGGCAAAAGAGTAAATGACACAGTCACAGCCCCATTCTGAAATGGAGCATCCACTGAGCGTCATCGATAATTGGTCTGGTAAGTATGGTATTTGGGCCGTGATTTGCTCACTGCTATGCATAACCAACATATTGGCAGCCTTTATAGGCAAAGCAGAAAGCGACACAGTCACTGCCATGTTCTCAAAATGAGTGTCAATGGAGCATGAACAATTTTTGGTCTTGTAAGTACGCTAATTGCATTGTGATTCGGTCGCTGCTATGTATAACCGATGTATTTGTGGTTTCAATTGGCAAATGGGACAGTGACATGGTCACTGCGCCATTCTTAGAATCAGCGTCAAGGGAGCGTCAACAATGTTTTGCTTTGCAACTTCGGTAATGTAATTTCCGATTGGTTGCAGACATTCATTTATGAGATATTGGCAGTCTTTAGGGGCAAAAGTAACAGTGACATGCTCCCTACCGCATTCTGAAAATGAGTGTCAATGGAGCATTCACAATGTTTGGTCTTGCATATCTGGTAATCAAGGCATCGCATGGATATTCGAGCACATAACAGAATTACTGTCCCCCTTGATTGGCAAAAAGACAATATATCAAAGGATATCATGAATTCCAAAATAATTAATATCGCACACTGCAAAACGTGCAGAAACAAATCATTGGCTGTTGAATATGCGACTTTGATAAGATACTGTTATCAAACTACAACAACAAGAGCCTAATATTAATCTATGGATGGACCCACTCACAACAATCCCAATCCAGACAGGTTGAGAGATTTCCATCCAACCGTATCCAAGTTGATGGTTGGGCTTTTTTGACAACCCGGACTGCCAATTTGGCAATGGTTCAGTTTCGTCCCGGACCGAGACCTGAAGTGACGGTCTGGAACCGTTGCTATCACTCGCTTATCCTTGTCGATGAATGATAACAAACTCACAACGTTGAAGGAATTCTGCCCATCTTGCTTGTCTTCTGTTGAGTAAAACTTTTTTCGTCAAGTAGGAGAGATTTTGATGGTCTGAAGACATTGTGACTTTAAACTCGGATCCTTGAAGAAAATATCTCCACTTATCTACAGAATATACTATGGCTAGCATTTCTTTATCAAAAAACATCGTAATTAAACTCTGCTGGTGATAACTTTCTTGATATATAATCCCCAGGATGCATTGTCCCGTCGTTGAATTGTGGGGAGAAAATCGCTCCTGAAGCATAATCCGATTTGTCCGTTTCAATCATTGCTGGTGTATCTTGATTGAAATGATGTAATATAGGCATTTTTCCAGATGTATACGTTTTTGGAATTTTGAGGAATGCAGCCTCTTGCGATTCCCAACATGGAAAATCCTTTCCATTGCCTCAAAGCAAATCTGTATTTGCTGCAACTATACTGGCATATGGAGGCATGAACCTTCGATATAAATTCCATAAGCCGAGTAATTGTTGGAATTCTTACTGATATGTAGGTCTTGGCCAATCGACTATGGCCTGAGCGTTCTTTAGGTCGATTCGTATCGACTTCCCGTTGACTAGGAATCCCATCAATGCTACTGCTGTGTGGTCGCAATAGCATGTGTCATTTTGAACACACAGATTATTTTCGAAGTACAGGTCGAACACTTTGACGACTTGTTTCCTATGCTTCTCAATAGCTCCCATAGTCGCAATAAGGATATCATCAATATTAGCGAAAACCACTAATCCTCCATCTTGATCAGCATCAATCTTCATATCAATAACCGATTCTATCCCAGCAAGTGGTTGAAAAATTCCATTGATTTCTCGTTGAAAGGTAGCGGAAGGATGGGTTGATCTGGATGACATAAGCATACATTCATAAAGTCCAAGCTTCGTCCCAAAAGCACTCTACTCCTCTTGACCCAAAGCCATTGCTATCCAATGCAATTCGGGGTTCAAATCAATCTGAGTGATGAAATCTGCTCAAAAGATTCTTCGTTGTGATTCTGACATTATTGGTAAACGTGATTTGTTCTTAACTGTATGTTGATTCAAATGTCGTGAATCCACGCATAATCTTGATCCTTTTCCATTAGGTTTCGGTAAAAACAGAATTGGTCTTCCCACCGAACTAGACAACGGTCCAATTTTTCCTTCCTCAATCATTTAATCCAAATATTTCAACAACAGTTTTTCTTCTTCTAGAGATAATTGGTTAATAGGACCCATTGTGAGTGTATTTTCGGCAGAAATTAACTAGATTCGATGGTCTGATTCTTTATGTGTAGGAAACTTCTCCGCTTCCTTTGGATCAAATAACAATAACCATCTATGATCATGTCTGGGTAGTTTTGCGATCAAAGATGGAGAATTGCATACGACGGCTCCTATGTTGATAGCATCTGGTTGTGGTGCTACACTTTTAGCATAATCTATTGTATAGTCAGGTCGTTCACAACTGTGTCCGAAACGTTCAGTTCCGCAGTGAGAAAAATGTAAATGTCTGATAGTAATACCCTCAGCCTTATGTGTAATTAAGTACCACCAGGTATTAAAGCGTCATGATGATTTGTTGTCTTCATGACTTCGAACACATGATCTTTTCCGTTGAGAGATCTGTGATTTTCGAAACATAAAGCTGAAGGAATTGTGAATAATGCTTCAGTTTCAATTGGTCGTCCTCTGACGTCCGAAGCTTTCATTGGCAAGTTCCTTTTTACCACTGTTACTTGAAACGCTTTAGCTGCTTCTGGTGACATTATGAACGAAGTACTGCACAGATCTAGCATGCCTCTTAACAGAAATTATGTTCTTTTGAACTCGAAAACCATCCTATAGATTAGTCTCTTTCCTATTTTCATTGGAGAATCCTTCTCTATCAAGATCCTCCTGATCTTCTTTGAACTCATATGCTTCTATCTTAATTTTCTGGTATTCCTTAGCATTAGGAAAAGTTGCAGTTCCAGCTTCCATTGTGTTTGGTTGGTAGCAGTCCATTGTTTTATGCGATCCTTTCCTATCCGCTGGGTATGCACATCTCAAGCATTCGGGTTGTTTCCTCCTTTGTTTCATTTCATCCTGAGGAATTCCTTCTGTCTGCGAAGCAAATGTTTTAACATCCGAGTTATCATTCTTATTGACAAACTTCTTTTGTCTTTTGTCATTGTCATAGCTCTTTTTAACTCAGAATTTGTCTTTTCTTTGTTTATTCCATTTTTCATTTCTCTCCTCTTTATACTTGGGAGTTTTTGTGGATAAATTCTTGTTTGCTTCTCCCCATTTTTCTACGGTTCTTCCAGCTTTTGACATTATCTCGAAGATTTCTTCATCGGATTTTCCAGTTAAACCGACTGTACGCAGTTGTTCCAGAATTTTTATACGTAGTCTATGTCATATCAATTTCTTCCGAGCGGCCTCAGTTAGCTGGGCTCTATCATTATGCATCGGCATTTTTGTGAACATATCTCGTATTTCACCTCGATGTTCAATTTCCTCCAGTTTCGCTTATCCTTCATCGCTGGCTTCCTTATTTTTGCTTCTTAACATAGTATCATTTTGATATGTTGTCCACGATCAGGGAAACTTTCTGGACAGCACCTGTCTTGCCAATTGTACACGCCAGGCTTGCGCATAATTTGTGAGAAGGCCTCCAATCCAATTAATGGTTCATCTCTTATCCCCTAATCCTTCTGGTTGGTTGTGAATAGAAGTTTGTACCATTACCCACCAAGCTTTGAAGTCATGTCCTGGCTTTTCTTCCCAGGGGCAAGGATCCTTAAGCTGAATTGGCTTTACTTCGGGCGTTCTCTTTTTCTTTCGTCTTGCTGGCAGAGTAGGGCCTGGAGGTCCTGGTGGACCTGATGGATTTGGTGGACCTGGTGGATTTGGTGGACCTGGTGAATTTGGTGGTCGTGGCGACTCAGGCACTCCATTTGATTCACCATCGTCCCCATTCTTGCTTCCTGCTCCACCACTCAGGGATCCATATCTATCCTCGGCATCTTGTTGTGTACCTTGTGTTATTACAAAAGAATCTGAGTCTTCGACGAATCTTCTCCTTCGCGGATGTGTATAACTAGGGCCAGCTTGTACTGACCTTGGTATATGTGACGGACTCTCCCGAAGTGTATATCCTTCCATATGCGTAGTCAACCCAGTACTAACTTTCTGTATTCTAAAAAGTGTTTCGTCCCCGGCTCACATATGTACTAACATGTCTTGTTTTGATTGTAGAGTGTTCACATATTTATCAATGGCTTCCACCTTGTTCTGAAGTGATTGTTGAATATTTTTCCAGATTTCAAAATTGTCTTATATTTTAACAATCGCTTTTGTATGGTTGATTAAGGTAGATTAGTGTTAGCAACGGTTCCGGACTGTCACTTCAGGTATGGGTCCAGGTCCAAACCAAACCGCTGCCATTTGGCGATCCCGGTTGTCAATAAACCCGAACTGTCAACTTTGGTACTTTTCGATATTAAACTCCCAATCCGTCTGAATTGGGCGGGTTGTCAGCGAGTTGCCCAGTGGGACCATCCATAGATTCATATAAGGCTCTTGTTTTTGGAGTTTGTTAATAGTATCTTATCAAAATCGCGTTCTCAACAACCAATAATATGTGTTTGCATGCTTTGCAGCTTGCAATACCGATTAATTTGGAATCAGTGTTTTACCTTTGATACATTGAATCATTGCCTATCAATGTGGTCAATGATTCCATTATGAATGCAAAGATCCGTGCGATGCCTTGATCACCAAATATGCAACAACTGAATCAGTTGACGCTCTGTTGACGCTCATTTTCAGGATAAGGCAGGGAGCCTCTCACTATTGTCTTTGCCAGTGAAGGCTGCCAATATCTCATAAATGGATGACTGCAACCTATCGGAACATGAATTGCCCAAGATGTGAAGCTCAAAGTCGTTCACGCTCCGTTGACGCTCATTCTCAGGATGTGGCAGGCAGCGTGCCGCTGTAGTGTTTCCCAGTACAGGCTGCCATTATCTGAGCAATGTATCTCTGCAACCGATCAGAACATAAATTACCCAAGATGGGAGGCTAAAAATGGTTAACGCTCAGTTGATGCTCATTTTTAGGGCATAGTGACGAAGTCTTCGAAAGCATTTTTGCCTAGCAAGGCAGCCGACAGTTCGATTATGGCTTGATGTCCTTGCACAGCCGTTGCATTTTCCGAGATGCAAGGCCAGAAGTCGTTGACGCTCCCTTGACGGTCATTTTTGAGACATAGTGGTGATGTTGTCGGAACCAGTTCTAACTTGAAAGGTGGGCTATAGTTTGATTATGAATGAATGTTGCAGCGAAATCATCTGGATATTCAATGATGCAATGCCAAAAATTGTTGATGCTCCGTTGACACTCACCTATGAGCTCACCTCAGAAACATACTTGCAGTCATTGGGTGCTCAACAATTGTGCATACAATCCATACAGTCTTTTTTGGCAGTCAGTATACCGTATCTATGTATTATCATATGATTCCAAACTCTTCGAGACATCTCAGTTTCTGATCCACCACCATACACCTAATTTGCATCATGAATGATATAAGTCCATCGCAATTCAGCGCTTTTGGCCGGCAATCTACCGCATAAAAATCCATCCACTCATTTCAAATATTAATAGCGCGATGTCTTCACCATTCCTTATCCAGCTCATTCTTCTCGATTTCCATCACGTACCATAAGCAATTTTCGATTTTTTGACCATAAGCAGGAGGTCTGAGCGGAGAGTTATGTTGTTGGCTGCATGTATTACTGCAGACTGACAGCTGTCATTCTTCTGGGATTCAGATGTGCTTTGACCGCTCATCCTATGAGTCGTATGACATCACTGACTTACACTTTGTTAGTCACTTTTGTCGCAAATTTAGGTTTTGTTTTATCATTTAACCGTAACAGGCAACACCATATACAGTTCATGGTTTGTCAATCTACTAGGTTAGGTGACTAGAACATTTGCATGGCCCGTACGACCCTTGGACAGAAACTGACGAATAATCTTGTCTCACCATTTGGTAACTGAAATCCAGAAACAGCTGACATGAAACGAAGTAGGTACAAATTGCTTTTACTTGAGCTACGTCATCAAAAATACCAATTTGGCAATCTATTCCTCCGGTGGCGCAGGAGACGGCACCATGTCTTCGTCCGAATCTGATCTCTGAATGCTAATTAGCTAGCGACGCTAGATGCTGGGATATAATCTCACGGGCTGAACTGGCGTCGCAATCTCCATCTGTTACGCATAGGGAACCGTGTCAGGGATAAGAGATACTACGTCATTGTCTGCCTGAGGTTTCTCCGAACCCAGCCTCGTTTGACTACTTCCCTGTCAAGACGTCACTTGCGGCACTTGGGATTGACCGCGGCCAATATCAAGAACCTGCATAAGCTCACCCAGTGTTATCGGTGATGGTGTGGCTGCTGTTGTTTCTGTTTGGGGCTTGACAACTGCCAGAACCATTAGTTCAGTCTTCCCTTACAACATATCTCTCTCACTGAAGTAGTCTGCTGCGTACCCCCATCCCGGTTGGGTCAGTTTGTCAAGCCTGATCTGATTCTGCCGAATGCTCTCCATGCGGTGCTGTACCGTTTTGGAGATTGTGCCCATCACCCAGCCAGGTTCATCATGTTCACTCAGCTTGCCAAGCTCTGTATCTTCTTCATGATCATCCTCGTCTTCCCGATCCTCCTCATATTCGGAACTTGCTAGATTGCTCAGGCTGTCTCCAATAGCACTCATCATCTTGTCATATGTGGTTTCTGGCTTTGTGGTTGTCGAACGTGCCTTTTCAACTTTCCTCATCTGTTCCTGCTCTTGCATAAGTGCTGTCTTTGTGTCTTGAACTCGCTTCATTACCACTTTGGTCTCTCTATCCACATAATCCTCGATCCATTTTGATTTCTCTTCGTTGCTTGAAAAGTGCATTTCCCTTCGTTTCTCCGCCAAAAGCTTCTTTCTAGATCGCAAGCTGCGCACTGCTCCCAACGCTGAGACCCTTTCTGCCTCCAAGCCAGTCTTGCCATTAGTTGCTTGATGACATTGTCATTATGGATGTCTTCGTTGATTCGCCGTATTTGCCCTCCGGACGTTGCGAAAGGTTCTTTTTTGGATCATTCACCATTGTATCTTGTGGTGACCCTGTTGTTGGGTGAGATGTTGGATGTTGCAAGATATGGACCACATGGAGGCAAGCTGCGTCTTTTATGTCAAGGTTGGTAGGTTTCATCAAGTAGAACAAAGCATAATCAGCGTTTTGACTGCCACTTCATTGGGAATAGTCAGGCTAACCGTACATCAAGACTTGACGGTTACTGTGTGATTTATGAGAGATCCAGGCGATATCTTGAGACAAACATCACCAGACGTCCTTTCCATCGAAGAATGACCTTTTTATATCTATCAAAAATGAGATATCAGCTGTTTTTCATGACGATATATCACTGCAAACAAACAAACAACATCGGACTGACTTACTGCAAATCGCCGGACCATTGGAACCCCATGCAGCTATACGCAGTGCAGCTATAGGCAGCCGGATTCAGCATGAATTGAAGGAGTGAGTTGGCAATCACTTGTTCTACGTTGGCTTGGAGCTACTTATGGACTCTTCAGGATTTCCCACTCCATTTCGTGATCATCTTCCTCACCATCCCACAACAGTAAGTCATGGCTCCAGAAATACTGCCACAAGGTGCGATTGAAGCTGAATCGAGCCAAACGATAGGCGCTTCAACCAATGCGCCACCTGGTGAGACACAGCCCCAACGCGGACACCAGTTAGTTCACCGCGACGCTGCAATTGTAGCCACCAAAAATATGACCGATGACACTCATTTGAAACTAGTATGTAAAACCGGAAGCAGCAGGAGTAAGAAGCAGCAAGCCATCGAATGTGAGTCAATCCATATTGATGTAGACCACGTCAATTGAGAGTATAACACACAGCTGAGGTATATAGAGAGCTACGTGACCAATGCATCACTGCGTGTAACGGGAAACCTCCATGGTCGACCAAGTCATTTGTCCGCACAGTCTGCGAAAATGGACATCACAATGTTGTCAGTTCTGGGATGTTTGCAGACAAATTTGGTGACAAACGTCCCCGGCGATGGACGAAACAGGATTTGAAGACCCTAGAGGAGGCTACCCAGTAATCTATGGTTGAGGTAATAGCCGAATCTCAAACTAGAAGCAGCAACTGATTTCTTGTAGGTTTTCAACATGTCAGCTACTATGGCAAGACAAGGAGGTCGGGTACAGCTTCAATAGTCCGACATGCGTCTTGCTTTGAATATAGCCAAAATGGCTAAAGAAGGGTTTTCACTCACTGCGATTGAGGAAAAGCAACAACTAATCAAGGGACCACAAGCCGAAGTCTGAGAAGAGAAGAAGCGGGGAGTTGTGTTTCCCGGGCATAACCCGGTCGAGGCAGCCATGGACAGGCACCCGGCAATGGTTCGGGAAATTCAAACAGACGGCTGTCTCCCTGGCCGAAATGGCACTGCAACGAATCCACAGACTCGCTGGAACTGCATAGGGATGACTGCACCTCCACCACAACCGGCACCACCGAGGCCCTGAATTCCAGCTGCACCACCTGATCACAACAAGAGAACTCAAAGCTCCGAAACAGAAGGTGTGCCACCCGGATATGTGTATATACATACTCCGCTTCCCAGCGCTCAATTTTTCAATCTTGATCCATATACCAAGGATCGCATGCGCGATAACGATTTCATTCTCGATTTGCTGACTGATGAAGGTGCATCCACAGGTTAGTACACTATCAGCTGCGTGGTAATGCAGCTGACAGCCATTTTGTAGATGACAGCAGCCTGTTGAGTGAACATGACAGCGAAGACGAAAGTTGCCCGAAGGGAACGGAATTAATGAGTATTATCATCATCTACAATCAGCGGACACTTTAAAATACATTTTAAAGGGTAGATTTACATGCATCATTAAAGAACAATGTAGTTAGGAAGGAGAATGTACATGAACAGCACAAAACGGCTGCCACAAGACCATTATTGATAGAGTATGCCAAAGTGAATGGTTCCATATTGCGGTAACACCCGTGGCAAAATGAGTGTGAATGCACTGTCAATGATTTTGGGTCGTGTAAATTGGGCAATAAAAACGCGATTTGGTAGGAAATAGACATAATAGAAGTGTTGCCACCCTTTATAGGCAAAGGAGTAAGCAACATACTCCCTGCCCCATGTTAAAAATGAGCGTCAACAGAGCGTCAACGATTTTAGTTCTTGTTAGTATGGTAATTATGAAATAATTTTGTAGTGGTTATACATAACAACAGCATTGACAACCTTTAGACGCAAAAAAGAAAGTGAAACGCTCCCTACCCCTTCTTGAAAATGAGCGTCAATGGACCCTCAACAATTTTTGGTCTTGTTAGTCTGCTAATTAAGAAGTAATTTTGTAGTGGTTACACATAACAACAGTATTGACAACCTTAATACGCAAAAAAGAAAGTGAGACACTTCGTGTTCCATCTTGAAAATGATTGTCAACGTAGTGTCAACAATTTTGGGTCCTGTAAGTCAGGTGATAAACATGCGATTAGGTAGTGATTATACATACTGGAAGTGTAGCCATCCTTTCTGGTCAAAAAAAAAGCAACACGCTCCCTGCCCCATCTTGCAAATGAGCGTCAACAGAGCGTCAACAATTTCAGATCTTGTTAGTCTAGTAATTCTGAAGTAATTTTGTAGTGGTTATACATAACCACAGCATTGACAACCTTTAGATGCAAAAAAGAAAGCGAAACGATCGCTGCCCCATCTTGAAAATCAGCAGCAATGGAGCGTGAACAATTTTTGGTCATTTAAGTTGGGTAATAAAAACGCGATCTGGCAGGGAGTTCACATATTGGAAGTATTGCCACCCTTTATAGAACAAAAACAAACCAACACGCTCCCTGCCCCATCTTGAAAATGACTGTCATCAGAGCGTCAACAACTTTAGGTCTTGTTAGTCCGGTAATTAAGAAGTCATGTTGTAGAGGTTATACATAACAACAGTATTGTGATTCTGTATACGCAAAAAAGAAGTCGAGACGCTCCGTGTCCCATCTTAAAAACGAGCGTAATCACATTGTCATCAATTTTGGGTCCGGTAAGTCGGCTAATAAAAACGCGAGTTCGTAGTGATTACAAATCATGGAAGTGTTGCCATTGTTTATAGGCAGACGAGAAAGCGACACACTCCCTGCCCCATCATGAAAATGTGCGTCCACAGCGTGTCAACGATCTTGGGCTTTCGATCATCGTTTATTAAAGCGTGCTGTGGCTGTTCAAGTCCATATTCTCAGTTTTGGCTGTTTTTGTGGTCTAAAACGCTAGGGAACACTTAGTCGCACCTTTGTCAATGAAATGAGTTGTTACCGTTCAGGAGGCTATTGCGGGAATATCATTTGCATATTTGCTCAGAAAGACTGCTAATCACTTGTTTATAGATACGTGCGATCAAGCACCACTCGATTACCCAAGATGCAAGACCATCAATTGTTGACGCTCCAATGATGCTCATTTTCAGGATGGGCCAGGGAGCATCTCTCTACTTGTTTGCTATATGAAGGTTGTCAATACATCAGAAAATGAGAATGCAGTACCATAGAAAATATTTTGCAATTAACAGTAGGATATCTGAATGCGACCATGAATAGAAAAACCCGAAACGCAGAGCCAGTGATTGGACCCGACGGGTCGAGTCAAACCAAGCAAAACCCACGGGTTGACGGGTCCGGGGCCAAGTCTAGATGGCCAAGAAGCAACTGGTCAGCTTTTCGGACGGGTCTGGAACTGAACTAAACCGTTTTTCTGGTCCAATCCCGTACTGCTGGCGGGTTACCCACACCTGTTGCTGCCACTAAGGTAGATCCATTCGTTGTGAGTTTTTTGACCATATCTGATATTTGTTGTTGAATTTCTTGGAATATCCCAGCGGCTTCTGAGACAATCATATTGTGTCGATTTTGAAGTAGAGTTATTGCTACTCTTACTTCGTCAATGATTGCTTGTTGAATCATCACTTTGCCTCAAACACCTGAGACTACTCCTTCGAGTCTCGCTTGCTTGGTACGAATTCGTCCTTCGAGGATATCTAGGTCTGACCTGACCAACAAGAAACCTTCCTTGATTACTTCCTTCTCCTTGTTGCATGCCTGAACCACAGGCAACATGTGTTGACTTAATTGTTCCGATGGACTGAGAACTTGATCGGCATCTCCCGCGACCACCTCTCTGATTCCTACATCTGCCTCGTCCGTTTATCCTGCCTCTCTGATGAGTTGGATCTCCTCGATTCCTTGTGCCAGCCTCAGTTGGTACTCTTGACACCATATCGGAATCTCTTTCCATGCTGGTGACTTGTCTGAGCTCCTCATCTCTACCCTCGATGAGTTCTGGATTGCTGTGCTGCTCAAGTACGTAAGCCTGCCCCTCGGGGTAGCCATCTCAAACTCTTGAAGATGTGTGTGATATTGGTATCGTAAACATGTTCATTTGATACCTCTCTGGTTCATGGCGTTTGTGACAAATCAAACACTCACAGTCTGCAGCGCGCCATGTGTACTGCAGATTCTGGTAATTCGATATGAATTCCGTCCTTGAAATACTCCTGTATTGACAGTTATAGAGCAACACGCCTCTTGAATGTTGAATCGGCACTGTTCTCCTGCGGTCGTTCAAATCCTATTTCGAATGATTCACCTGATACAGTAACATTTATAACTGATGCAATGATTGGTGCAATATCTGATTCCGTCCAGTATGCAGCAATATCGTTGTTGACAATCATGGCGGTCGTTCATTAAGCGAAGTCTTAAAATATTATACTGCTACGGGGGTATTGATTCCATGTAATTCAATTCATCATTTATTAGACTTAAATTCAGCCGCCTATCCAAAACTACCAAATCCTGTTCCTCGTCTTTCCCAACACTCAATCACTTACTCATACGGAAGAGCTCACCACTCTGCTTCGTCTGTCCACAGTACCTCTTCAGAACAATTTTCGAAGGGTAACAACCCGGCAGTGAGGTACCAGTGCAGATCGTACTGATCATCGCGGATAAAGGACAAGTATGATATGTGCCGGGACATGGCGGTTATACCCTGCTCGTTTCAAAAGAACACAATATCTCCGAAAGTTCTGATGACCTCTTGATGTGCATGTTGAGATGGCATCAGGTTGTTTGAAGACATTTAAGGCATATTCACGAAGGTGGAATATGCATGAAATCTTGAAGGTGTTTGTAGATAGAAATCTTAATGAGATTTTAAGGTGTTCTTCGCTGGTAATGTCTGACTGTGGATTGCTGCTAGAGCATGGTTCTTCTCATTGCCAGAACAATGTGAGGTTGTTATAGTCGGGTCCTCAGCTCAATCTTGGCTTCAGCCTCACGCTATGACACATGGGTTTCTTGATAGCTTATCTCAGGGATTGTCTTCAGAGACCCGTAGATAGTGCCATGAGTTCCCTTAGGTTATGGTGTTCATGCATGAGACATTTTCAAGCGTTACTCTCCCAGGTGGGGCCACCATCACGTCGTGATAAAAATATACCATGAGCCAACTTTCAACTTCAACTTAGACATCTCGCATTCGATTTGTTCAGTAGTTGGAACACCAGACGACTAATAGTCTTATCAGTGCTTATTGCAATTTATAATATTTTGAGGTTATTAAATGCCTCGGCTGTTAATTCGGCTATTTGGCAATGCATTCGGAGATTGAATGGGTGACCAACTGATACTCTGCCAATGTAGATTATGACACGTCAATGACGTTGCAATGCATACTGTCTCAACCCAATGAGCAGGTTTGCTTCTGGCCTCATATCTTCAGCCAATGTCATGAATCCCTCAGACACAGCATGCTCAGGTCTCGGCGCTTCCGTAGATCGAGGATTTGATACAGGATGAATTCTATCCCATTGTGATTTGGCCCATAAGGCCCTGCTAACTCGCATTTTGCTGATCATCTGCCACGCATGGAATTCTGCGCTGTCGCAATTCAACTCTCCGGTGTCCCGCTAGCTAAAAGATAATGGATGTGGTCAATAATCATGCACTCTGCTGAAGATTTTTCACTTCCCAGTAAAGGCATCATAATTGCAGCATCAGACTGGAATCTGCTAGTGCGAGTTGACTCTTCACCAATTAATCGACATGTGGATGAAGTGTTATCCTGCTGAGGATCAGTTGACTGACTTATGCTTTCGTAGATAGGTGTTATGCAATCAAGTATCTACTATTCCATAAACTTGTATCATTACCGCTGCTAGGGGAGAGCCCCTGACACAGACAAATCTCATCCATATTGTACCTGTTTGAGCAATCGTTGAAATTGCACATTAGGTGCAAGAGAATTCTCAATCAGATAGCATCCATATCATATAGTTGGTAAATATTTATCTAGATTTGGATACCTGCTGGATTGTATAACAATAAACATTTTGAAATTGGATGTACAGTTAAAAGATAGTTTACCAAACTGTACTATTTGAGAGAAACAATCCACTATTACTTACAGCAAGTCAGGCTACAGGTTTGAGGTATGCCAGAATTGTCTTATGGTCAAGACATGTTGTCCCTGTATCTTCCTGATCATTCAGCACTGATGGGGTTGATTTCGTTTCATTGTGTAGACGATGTCAAATTATTTGAAATGTGTAATATTCTGTTTCACCAGTTCAAAAGTGTTAAGGAGCACTGCGATGTACCGTGGAAGCACTTAGGAGTGCATAGCCTTGCATTCAGCCTGATAGAAAGAGAATGAATGTATCTGGAAAGACAAGTATAGATGTTCTGAATAGAAGAGCAGTTCAGTTTTGACTTCAGACCCATGTAGAGTACTTCTGATGACTTTATCTGGTTGTAAGCATACTATTCCCGGTTTGTCATGCATTGCAGATTGACATACAAAGGGGGTGTGGTGTTGTTGCTCATTGCTAGTGGATGTGGTTTAGTAATATATAATGGAACTGAAAATATTGGGGTTTGCTGTGTTGTTGTTTGATTTGCTAGTAGTTATTCACCAGAAATACTCAGTGTATTTCTTCGCTGAAGCTTTCTGGAAAACCCTAAAGGCACACACATCGTCAATTTGTAACATCCTGGTGCTGACAATGTTTGTGACTTCATAGTTTACCTCCAATGTTGTCCCCACTCTGTGGCTTTCTCAACCAACATTGCTTGAGTTACCTAACCCAGTATAGACATCATACTTTAAGATTATAGTACAATATCTATCCCCAGAATCGCAAAATTTGTCCATTTAGTATCATATGGCTTAGATAGAATCAGTTTGCACAGTGGGAAATAAACAAATATATAATAATGACTCAAAGAGGGAGAAGTAACATAGAATCAATTTCTGGTTCAAGCCAAGATGACTAGCTGAGGCTGTCCATACTTACTCAGGTTCAAGTAAACAAATATCTTCAAGCTGATAACCAATTGCAATATTAATATACTTTCAGTTTCGTTTACAAAATTGCACAACAGTAAAAATATCTAAGTTAAAAGAATATGAGCTAAGTCGAATTTAGGTGACCTGGACTATCAACTTGTATAGGAAATTTTGTACAATGCAGAGGATGCCACTCCATTCTACTCTTAAATTTAATATCTTCATTGGTCAAATATACAACAATTCTAGAGTCCTAAGAGATCAATTTAGCTTCTCCGATCAGCCGCTCTGACATTTCTTGTTTAATTCAAATAGACTTAACAGACGGAATACAAGGCAATGTACCTGCTGGTGTTAGGCGCGTACAAAACTTTAAGGTGACACAACATACATTCAAATACTCCAGACATTATACAACTTAATACAAAATTAGTTCATTATGAACATTGTTATCTTCAGAAGGCTTCAAATGAATCCCATTGTATTGAGAAGATATAGCAGATACTAGGACTATAGGTCTTATGTGCACGACGAAACGAATAGAGCACCATGCTTGCAACATTCCATCCACAGGTAATAATCCTGATGTTGATTTCAAACTGTAAAATTTATATATATATTACCACTGTATACCTTTATTCAAATATTCAACTTACTATATTATCTAAAATATATCTAAATGCACATGATTCTTTCCAAGCCATGTTGTGTCAATGCTTTCTGATAGAATATCCTCTCACATCAAATATACCAATCCAACCAATATATTAAAAGCAAAAATATTCAGCTTGGTATTGTACTTGAATACCCACAAGAATCGGTCAACAAAATCAGTTCTAACATGTACAACATAGATGTTTGTTGGAAAGAGCACAGTGGAATAATCATGAACTTGCGAAGGTAATACTGATTGTTGAGTCTTCTTGTATTTCTGGGAAAAGGTAGATTATCTTCTTCCTGCAGGCAGGTACTTCCCAAATAGGATAACCATATTTGGTGGTGTCCAGAAGAAGATTAACATGAGTAGTGTTAGCAATGATTCCGGACCGTCACATGGTGTCCAGGTCCGGATCCAAACCAAACCATTGATAAATTGGTGTTCAGGGTTGTCGATAACCCCAAAACCACAACTCGGGTATCGTTCAATGGTAACCTCCTAACCCTCCTCAGTTGGCCGCGTTGTCAGCAGTTCCCCCAGCAGGTCCATTTATGAATTCATATACAATTCGTGTTTTTGCAGTTTGTTTCTAATATCTTATCAAAATCGCATTTTCAGCAACCAATAATATGTCTTTCCATGTTTGGCAGTTTGCGATATTAATTAATTTGGAATCCGTGTGTTTCCTTTGATATGTTGCAGTTTTGCCTAACAAGGCGGTCAATAATTCTGTTGTGTGTGTGAAGATCTGCGCAATGACTCGATTACCAAATGTGCAAGACATAAAACTGTCGACGCTCTTTTGACGCTCATTTTCAGGATGCAGCAGGGAGCCTGTCACTGTTGTTTTTGCGCCTAAAGGCTGCCAATATCTCATGAATGGATGTCTTCAAACAATTGGAACATAAACTACCCAGGATGCAAAGCTAGATATCATTAACACACCATTGACACTCAGTCTCAGAATGGGGCGGTGACCGTATTGCTGTCTCTTTTGCCTATACATGCTCCCAATACCTCAGTTATGCATATCAGTGACCGAATCACTGTTCAATGACCGTGCATACAGGACTACAAATTGTTGACGCTATATTGACAATCATTTCAATGTAATGAGTATTCAACATCTGCTGCCATCGAGAATTGTTTGCATTACAATTTGAACATACTGGTTGTTTTTCTGACAGAGGGAGACTCGGCCCTGTGGCATAGCCGAGCGCAGTAATATTCTTGCTCTGTTCGCTCTCATGCTACTAAACTTTATATATCTTTTCAAAAGAGTCATTGTGCCTTCTATACATTTGTTTATCAACCGATATTCACAAGCTACTGCTCACCATTCGCCCATAATATATCTCTAACCGAAACTCTTAGTCAAGCTACCTACAGAAGATGGTGAAACATTAAAGCAGTCTGTCCTACTTTTTCTTGATTCCCTGATTCCTCCACGTTTCAATTGCATTTGCCATCACCAACACTATTTCAGCCTGTCTCTTTGACTTCTGTATTGGATGAATCAATCCGGGAACATGTAGGACGGCACTCACATCCCCCTGCTCTAGGCATTCCCGATCCTCCCTTCCTTTGTCTCGGCCCATACCAGATTCAATGTCTGCCGCGCAATCAACTTTGCTGTCATTTGGATTATCCAAATTGCCGTTCCAGTTACACCACCATTCGGTGTCCAAAATGCATTCGGGTGCGCTGTGCTCATTACATTCGACTGGATGACAGTTGATTATTCTGATTTAGCGGGCATTAAATATTACAGTTCATTCTCCCGGGAGGTCCTTTGAAAGCAAAGCTGGTGACAAAGGTGATCCTTCTGACAATTTAAATGTAGCCACAGCATCATGTTGAAAGAGGGACCAGGATGCCTTAACAATCGCTCCCGTGTCCGAAATGTTTCGTATGGGTGTCATTGGCTCATTTCGACTGCAAGATAGCATCTGTGTAGCACCTAGGTTTTGGCTGCCCTGCCACATCGCCAACATCTCGTGGACCTTGGCCATTCTGTGCAATGTTCTTTCCTCCACCTCTCTCTTCAATTCCAAGTCGTTTGCTATGTTTGTTGTATCCAACGCTGGGTCATCTCCTGCCAAGATCCCATCATTGGCTCGAGCAAACTGCCTAACCACAGCTCTTTCACGAAGGGTCTTGTGTGTCATTTTTGACTGCCTCCTGTTGATAACATCTCGCTCAAGTGATAATCTGGCTTCCACTCATACACCATGTGTCATGGTAGAGAAATTGTTGCCTGCCATATTGGAGAGATTGCAGTACCTGGAGTGCTGTTCCTCAGGTTGGCTCAACCAGTCGGTTATGTCCTGTATCACAAATACACAGCTAATCTCCATTGGGTTGGAGTGGTAATCATTGACATTTGTAATCATTTGCCCCCTGTTCTTTGGTGCTCCTGACAGTTGATTCAAATGGAGCCTGGCTGCGGTCAATCGGCGTGATGCGCAATCGCTTCGTCCAGATGTTGTTTCAGCCAGATTGTTAGGCATCAAGTATTCTTCATCGTTGCCGGACAAATCATATGGATCGATGGATGATTGACTGGATCCTGAGGGCCTAGCGGAGGGGACAAGCTTGTTGCCCCATACACTTTCGGGTGTATTGACCAGCATATGTCGATGTTTGGCATGGTATTCATTCTCCACATACTTCAGAAATGGCTCTTGGTATGAGGTAGTATAGAATGTCTCGTCCTCAGGATGAATATCCATTCCCCTGTCCCACTTCCAAAACAATCACAACTTCCAGAAACGATCAAGGATATTTACTGAAATGAGACGCATCCCTGTCATTGGAGTCACTTGACTATAATCTTTAGTCAGCTTCTGTTGCGCTAACTGCACAGCGGAGAACAAGTCTTGCTTCAATTGAGTCTTCTTCATAGCTGAAGCTCGCATAATGCGATCCATAGATCTAACATGTCATTGTACACTGTGACAAGGTGATGCAAGGTCACTGTATGCGACTTCGACATCCACAGGGTCCAATAGCACAATGGCCTGAAGACTTCGATGTTGTACTTGACAATGGTCCATCCATCCTGTCTTGTGTGGAGTGGCCAGTAATCACTGTGTTTGGGATTTTGGAGCTACTTGTGGGTGAATTGTCGTAATTGGTAAGCCAGGGCAAGCAACTCCAGTGTTGAGTTCTGCCATGTCTTCCCATCCATAATAGGTAGTACCACAATGCGGACTTTTGCTGTTTAACAGTCAATGAACTTGTTTTGACAACCTGCTGTCAGCGTAATCAATACAGCAAGCATTCTCTGCTAGATGAAGGCCAGTGTCAGGACTTTGAAAATATCTTGAAATGCATCCTTTCTCAATTATCTTTGCTGAGCCTGGTCACATGGCCAAGACCTTATTGATTCGAGCATCGCCCTCTTTTCGAAGTCCTTGACTCTTCCCAATGTCTATGCTTTCTTCAGCAAAATGCGAAATTAGTTTCCAAAACCTGACCACACGCACTGACATCAGCCAGGTTTCTCAACATTATGAATTAACCTGCGACTGCATTGTCTTCAATCAATGTTCTGGAAGCTGTATTTCATTGTTGCGATGACCAATTGCAATGCTTGATATGTGAAATCTCACTGCCAATTGCATGTTGCTGATTTTGCACTTGGGGATTAGTCTTACTAACCATAAACCCCTGCAACCTTATTTCATTTGCTTGAACTTTATTTGCAGCGTGATCACCATCACCATCAGCATCACCATCACCATCGCAATCACCCTGAAAACCATTTTGACCACTGAAGCCTTAATTTACTTGCTGCTTGCTTCATTTGCATCATCACTATCACCCAAGTCATCGCAATATACTATTTCGCTGCATGAAGCCATATCGCAACCTTCTCTACTGCTGACCGTCTTCACATTCGAAATTGTGCAAATCAGCTGTGATTGATGCACACGTGGGCTCAATCAATTTGCCTCATCGAGTACATCAAGATGGTGTAAGGGTACTGGAGTACATGCATTATTTGCACTCGATTTGATGTTCTACTCCACAGCCAGGGCAGACCCCTTTCGAACCTGTTCAGATCAACACCGATTGACTCACTGGTTGCCTCAGTCCTTTCGGCTCGTCGAGTACGTTATGACCTTGCAAGGATGCCGGGGTACGTCCATTATTGACTCTCAATTCGCTGCTCTGCTCCTCCTCCTCCTCCTGCAGGGCTGACCCCCTGCTATCTTTTGCAGATCAACTCGGATTGACTCGCTCGTAGGCTCAGTCGATTCGGCTTGTCGAGTGCATCGAGCTGCTGCAAGGACACTGGGGTACGTCCATCATTGACTTTGGATTTGCTGTTCTTCCTGCACCTCCTCTTCCTGCTCCTGCAGGTCTTACCTGTTTCGAACTTTTGCAGATGAGCTCTGATTGGCTAGCTGGTCTGTTCAATCGATATGTCTAGTCGAGTACATTACGACCTTGCAAGGACGCTGGGGTACATCCATTATTGACTCTCAATTCGCTGCTCCACTCCTCCTCCTCCTCCTCCTCTTCCTCCTCCACCTCCTTCTCCTCCTGCAGGACTGACCCCCTTGGATCTTTTGCAGATCAACTCCGATTGACTCGCTGGTAGGCTCAGTCGGTTCAGCTCGTCGAGTACATTGAGCCGGTGCAAGGATGCTGGGGTACATCCATCACCGACTTTCGATTCGCTGTTCCTCCTGCTCCTCCTGTTCCTGCTACTCCTCTTCCTGCTCCTTCTCTTCCTGCTCCTCCTCATCTTGCTCATCCAGGTCTGACCCATTTCGAACTTGTGCAGATCAGCTCTGATTAACTGGCTGGTATGCTCAATCGACTTGTCTCATCAAGTACGTCAAGACCATGCAAGGACGATGGGGTACGTCCATTATTGACTCTCAATTCGGTGCTCTTCTCCTGCATCTCCTCCTCCTCCTACTCGTCCTCCTCCTGCAGGGCTGACCCCCTTCAATCTTTTGCAGATCAAGTCTGGATGACTCTGTGCTAGGTTCAATTAACTTGACTCGTCATGTACATAATTGCAGTGCATGGACACCGGGGTACGTCCATTATTGGCTCACCATTTGCTGCTCAACTCCTCCCCCTCTGCTTTCCCCTCCAGGTCTGACCTGTTTCGAACTTTTGCTGATCAACTCTGATTGACATGCTGGTAGGCTCAGTCAATTCATCTCATCGAGTACATCAAGACTAGACAAGGACACTGGGGAACATCCATTATTGGCTCTCGATTCGCTGCTCTACTCCTCTATCTCCTCTTCATAGAACTAATTAGACAATCTATCCTTGTGTGCTTTTGCTCTCACTCGGTCTTCGCAAGATTTCGTACATCCACGCAATGGTGTGGACCCTCATCGCCAGGTGGTATCATACCATCTCACCCACTTATGCTCCTCAAGCCAGAGACGCTCTTCTTCATGAATTCCTTTTGAATGCCCCCAGAGGTGAAGCGGAGTGTTGATGATGAGCTTTCTGCCTTCTAGCTGCGCTGTTTCACCACATCACCCTCCAGTGCTGCTCTCCTGAGATTGCAGCCTCGTAGGTGTTTGTGTGGGACCCTAGATTTAGTTTCAGAGATAGATTTTAGTATGATGTGAACTTGTATACAAGTAATCTGTTGTTCAGAAATTGCAATTGTGAATTTGTGACCTAGAACGAGTGAAATACGCGTTGAAATGAACAATTTCCACCGTCTGGGGTGAGGTTTCTGAGGATAATGAAACCATTCCAACTACTCGATGGACACTCAGATGCATTCGAGCAACGCCATACGTCAGGGGAACCTCAACGTCACTTCTTGGGATTTGTGGCTACACTAAGCTGATTAAGTTTAATGAAGCAAATTTTGTTTTTGCCAATGTTCATTCTCTCCAAATTAGTGATCGCACTCTTGGGCTTCCCTAGACTTGGTGCGGGCATTTACACCCAGACTGCTCATGAATACACCTAAAGCTGGCTGTATAACGTGTGGCATGCAAGGTATGTGGTTCCTCAATGCAGGCCACTCGATTCCGGAGGCCTCAAGTGTTAATTGCAGCTTGCGAGCCATCGAGTAATTCGAGGACACAGTATCAGTCATAATGCCTAGCAAACGGCCATTGGAAAGCTCAAAACAAACAAGTACGTCCTACAAATGTACCACCTGCCTTCCTCCACTATGGTGGCCCTTGACCTATCATCAATGATTGTCTTTCAAAACTGGTAAAGAATAGATGATCTACCTCAGCGAAAGCGAGTTCACTGCACGCAATGCCAAATTTTGATCAATATAGTAAGTAATGACCGATTTGATGGCGAGTTTGTTGGTTGATGTCCATCCGTCCAATGCTAAACTGAATATATTTCATGATGGCAATTACTTCTTAATTGCATTCATGGGCAGTGCATATTCCTCCGGCGAATGTTGCTAAGGGTCGTGGTGGAGGGCATCACTCGGACACATAATAATGCATAATATGACCGTCGTATTGCGAGATTTGGTACCCTATTCCATGGAATATGTCCCGACACAAATCAGAATGTGAGGTAGCGATTCCATGAGTCTCGGTGAAATTCGGAAGTTTCAAAGTCCTTAGCGACCAGTGTGGAGCGATTCGTCTGTCATTTCAGTCAATATGGATTAACCTGGATGTCAAATATGAATTTTCTCTGGGAACATACTATTGTAATTCCTGGACTTCCTTGGCTCTTCAGAATGGCCAAAGTGCTTTCATCGACAATGGATCAACTCAATTCAGTACTTTCTGACTCTGTTGATTTGTTCCACTTTTCGATGTGAGCTTTGCAAATAAGTGTTTCCCCATTGAGGCGGTCCTATGTTCTGATGGATGGCGTAGAACTTGATGACAAACGCTACATATGATTACGGCGCGACCAATCTCCTCAATTCCGCAGTGAACATACTATGGCCATGAGGACGCATGTCTAGAATCATTCCAAGTAATAGCACGTTTCGAGCTTACATTCATTGAAGCCCACCATGCGTGGAAGACGATTTGTAAAGTAAGGTCGCTTAAATCATAAATAAAGACAAGTTCATTTTCGGAAGGGATCATAACCTCCAGCATTGAAGTATCGGAAGAGTGTGAATCCGACATGGTGGTAGCAATATGAAAGCTTGGTAATCCGAATTGAGCAACTGCCGAAATCAACATTATAGTAAAGCAGAATGCGGGTTCCTAAATATATACTCTATTGATACAGGCAAAAAAATCAGATCTGTGAGACATTGCATGCATATTTGTGAGGTTGTATACAAGGACATATTGAAATAACAGACTGCATGAAATTCAAGTTAGGAACAGTGCAATGCACTTCATTGCAGAGTCGCTTAGTGAGCCTCCACAAGAATTGGTGATGCGCCTTGGGCGCTCAAATGTAGGGAGAGGACACGATATCGTCACTACTATTTTTGGCATCATAGACTGCCGATAGGACCATTCGGGGTTAGCTGGGTTCAATTGCTATTATATTATCGAAAAAGTAAAATAAAAAATGGTTTACTCTCCGTTGATGCTCATTTTAGTACATAGCTAAGATGTTGCCACAAGAATTCTTGCCTTCAAAGGCGGCCGATAGTTCAATTATGGAAAAATGTTGATACACAGCCCCTTGATTTTCGATAATGCAAGGCTTGAAATTGTTGAAGCTCCGTTGACGCTCATTGTTAGGGCATAGTTACGATGTCGTCGATAGCATTATTGCCTACAATGGCGGGCAATAGCTGAATTATGGATTCATGTCATCGAAAAGCCCTTTGTGTATCCAAGATGCAAGGCCTAAAATCGTTGACACTCCATTGACGCTCATATTTACCACATTGCAGCGATGTTGTCGCAACCATTGTTGCATAGAAAAGCGGCCAATCATTTCATCATGGGTAGATGTTGCCGCAAAGTCCTTGTACTGTCCAAGGTGCAAGGCCAAAAGTCTTTGACCCTTTGTTGACACTCATTTGTAGCACATAGTCGCAATGTTCCCTCGACCATTTTTCCCTTGGAAGGCGACTGATAGTTCGATTGTGAGTTGATGCTGCCGCTCAACAATTTGGATTTTCCAAGATGTAAGGCCAAAAACGTTGATGATCCATTGACTTTTATTTTGAGGATTGGGCAATGAGCGTGTCGTTTGCATTTTCGCCATATCGCCCATCAATACATTAGAAATGTGAGAATGCAGCCCTGTGATTACCAAGAGTATAAGACTGAAAATCGTTGACACTTTGTTGATGCTAACATGAATCAAATCGAAACAGCTTTCGTTCACTCAGTAATTGTATGCAACCAATTGTATACACATTATTGATATCCAATATTGTGTTTCTGAGTAATATCATTTGCATCCAAGGGCTGTGTTACCTCTCAATCTGTGATCAACCTCTATGCACGTTATCTGAGGGAGATAAGACGTCGCCCTATTGCATTCCTGCGCCTACGGCCGGCAATCTATGGCATGTCGAGTGTTTCACTTGTTATTGGTAAATATAGCTCTACTTCGTGACCTTTCCTCATCCTGCTTCTTCTCCTCGATTTCCGTGATGTACCAGAGCGCAATTTCTAATATCTCAACCATGTGCACCAGGTCGGTGTGGAGAGTTATGCAGTTGGATGCTTGGATGAATGCAGCATAACGGTCATCATTCAGACAGATTTGAGGTGGGCACGGACTGCTACTCCCATGACTCGTATGGCATTACTTACTTAAATTTTGATGGAGTATTTCGTCAGTAATTTAGCAATTGCTTTTGCACTGAACAGTAACCTGCAAACAGAAATTGAACGTGTTGGCCATCTTACAGCCTGATTCTGATTGTTGAACTTTCGGATGTTGCATTTGACCTTTGCACATGCGCTGACAAATCATCATGTCTCACATTTTGGTCAATGAAATCAAGTAAAGGCTGACATGTAGCGAAATTGGAACAACAATTCATTTTCACCCAGATATGACATCAGCCATTCCAATTTGCCTCTACATCCTTCCGCAGATGTAGTAGCCGTCACCATGTCTTCATCCGGATCTGATGTCTATATGGTGATTCGTCAGAGAGTCATATGAAGTGGTAAAAGCTCCCGAGTTCAACAGGATTCGCATTCTGAATTAGTGATGAATCAGACATCGGGGCTGGCGCTCTGCCAGGTATACTCATATTCAACTGCCGCTTCCCTGAACCTAGCGACATATGACTATTTCCTGGTCGAGAAGTCCCTTCATCAGTAAGATGTAATTATGTCACTGGGAGCCTGTGGGAGTGTCTGAGAGTTGTCGGACCAGAATCATAGGGTGGTGAAATCCCAGAGTCGACTGGACCGACGCAGTGACCTTCAGGTGCACCTGGGAGCACCAGGGAGCGCTGGCCACAACACTGGGAGCGCCGACGGAAAGCCTGGGAGCACCTGGGAGCGCCGATGATAAGCCTGGGAGCACTGGCGACAAGCCTGGGAGCACCTCAAATTACTGTAGAGCAGTCTGGGAGAAACAACATCTTTCTTGGGAACACTGCTAGTGCGCAAGGAAATCATAGCTACTAATTATCGTTCAACGATATGTAAAACTCATGTATTCAGTTTGTATTCTCAGCTATGTACCTATATAGTTACCCATCTACACACGGTATATCTGGACTGGCAGCAGACCGTTCTTGAGAGCAGCACAAGGTGCGCCTGAAGATGACGATCGAGTGAACTCAGAGATACACTTGGAGGTCGTGATCGAGCAAGTTTGGACAAGCACTAGGATGCCGAGATCGAGTGAACTCAGAGATGAACTTGGAGGCTGTAATCGAGGGAGTTTGGAGATGCACTTGGAGGCCGAGATCGAGCGAGTTTGGAGAAGCACTGAGAAGCCGTGATCGAGTGAACTCCGAGATGCACTTGGAAGCCGGAATTGAGCAAATTTGGACATGCACTTGGAGGCCGCGATTGAGTCACTCAGAGATGCACTTGGAGGCAATGATAGAGAGAGTTTGGAGATGCATTTGGAGGCCGTGACCGAGCGGGTGTGGAGATGCATATGGTGGCCGAGGTCGAGTTACTCAGAGATGCACTTGGAGGCCGAGATGCAGTTGAACTCAGAGATGCACTTGGAGGCTGCGATCGAGCGAGTTTGGAGATGCATTTGGAGGCCGAGATCGAGTAACCCAGAGATGCACCCGGGGGCCGAGATCAAGTTGAACTCAGAGATGCACCTGGAGTCTGTGATCGAGCGAGTTTGGAGATCCACTTGCAGCCCATGATCAACCAAGATTGGAGAAGTAATTGGAAGCGGTCGATAGGAGGCACGCCGGGTGCTGAGACTTCATTGCTCAGTTAGTTAAGTCGCAACCGTGGGAATCTGATGAGGTGAGTTTGCCTTTGAGCTCTCATGGAGAGCTGGCTGGTGGCGATCAATTGGATAGGGAGGCAGGACGGAAGCTGAAGCCACATTCAAGGGTCAACTCGTAATCGTGAGAATGAAGCGAAGACAGACAATCTCGGGTCGATGCTGTACTCGGTGTATGCTATACTCACTCTATGCTGTACTCAGTTTATGCTGTACTCAGTGTTAACTCATGATGATGGCATGGAGAGATAGAGAAGGATGATTTAACTTTGTGTTCTGCGATGATGGTAGAGAATGAGAGATGGGGGATGAAGATGGGCACGATATGGAGGATACGAGCGGATATGAGTGGTCAGGGGTATGACTTGCCTCATTGAGTTTAGAAGGAGTTGTATAGGTGATTTTACCCGTCGGATCGGGAGATGTTCCGGCCGTATCTGGAATCGTGAATTGACTCGCCCACGAAATTCTCTTAAGTCCCAGTCTCTCATGATGATTTCCCCCATCTCCTCTCATCTCTCTCTTTCTCTCCCATCGCCTAAGAACACGCAGTTAAGTCATCCCAATCCATCTCTCCATGGAATGATCATGAGTTAACGCCGGGAACAGCATACACTGAGTACTGCATACAACCAGTACTGCATAGTCCCAAATTCAATTGTCTCCCGCTCCCAGACAGCGATCTTATCGGCGGACCTGATTGTACTCAACTCGCTACATTTCTACGATTACGAGTAAACCAATGAATAGAGTCTCAGCTGACGTCGCACCTCCCTCACGGTCTACCGCCTCCCAATCAACTGCCCCCAAGTACTCCTCCAATCTCAATCGATCATGGGCTCCAAGTGCATCTCTAACCTCCCTCGATCGCGGCCTACAAGTGCATCTCTGATTTCTTCGTTCCCAGCTTCCAGATGCATCTACAAACTCGCTCGATTATGGCCTCCCACTGCATCTCTGAGTGACTCGATCTCGGCCTCCAAATTCATCTCCAAACTCGCTCAATCACAATCTCCCAGTGCATCGCTGAGTTACACGATCTTGGCATCCAAGTGCATCACCAAACTAGCTCGATCACAGCCTCCAAGTCCATCACCCAACTCGCTCTATCACGGTCTCCAAGCGCATCTCTGAGTTAATCGATCTCGGCCTCCTTATGCATCTTAAACCTCGCTCGATCTTGGCCTCCAAGTGCATCTCTGAGTTGCTCTATGTCAGCCTCTCAATTGATCTCCGAACGCGCTCGAGCACAACCTCCAAGTGCATCGCCGAGTTGCACGATCTCAGCATCCAAGTGCATCTCCGAACTGGCTCAATCACGGCCTCCAAGTGCATCTCGAAACTAGCTCTATCACAGCCTCCTAGCGCATCTCTGAGTTACTCTATCTCGACCTCCATATGCATCTCCAGACTCCCTCAATCGCGGCCTCCAAGTAAATCTCCCAGTTCACACGATCACGGCCTCCAAGTGCATCTCTAAGTTACCTGAATCAGGGTCTCCAGGTGCCCCTGTAATTACGGTCTAGTACCGTCTGTTGCCAGATCGGCTGGATGTATCTATAGAGAGAAACTTAGATAGAGAATACGTGCCATATTATGATGTAGCGAATGTTGAGAACCCAACAAAGACGAATCTGATACACGAAATGCCTTGTGGTTATGGAACCCTTCGAACCACTGCTGTGAGAATACGGCACAAAGTCTCCCGGAGAGCTGCACAGATGTCTCAAGCTGCCGTCGAAGTGTCAGCTGCTCCGACATATGACTATCGAATCAGTCAAATCTCATTGCATCTTGAATGCACCGCCATCACTGCAGGTGCTTTCAGGAGCACCTGAGAATGCTCTTGCAGAGTCTGAGAGCACTTTGCTTAGCTCCAGGGGGGCCTCGGAGCATCTGGAATCACTTGGGAGCACCGGTGAGGTCTACCGGAGTGTCTGGGAGGTTTGCTTGTGGCTTCCGGACCGATTTACATTTTGCTAATGTTGCGGCATTTGCGATCGTCCGGCTACTATGTCAAGTCACTCCAGAAGGTCTCCAAACCTTGTCGGTGCAGGTGCCGCTGCATCTTGATTGGTTTGCGGTTGAACGGCTGTGGGAATGCTCAATTCGGATTTGCTGTACTCCTTATCTGTTTCACGGAAGTAATTCGCTTTGTCCTCCCATCCTGGCAATGTCAATTCGTCAAGCTTCATCTGCTTCTGCTGAAACCTCTCCATGCGCTGCTGCACCGTTTTGGTGATTGTGCCCATCACACAGCCGGGTTCGTCATCATTGTTCAGCGGGGCCTGCTCTGTCTCTTCATGGTCTTCATCTTCCCCATTTTCCCTATTGTCGGAACTCGCAAGATCACTGAGACTGTTTGCGACATCAACCATTATCTTCTGAAAAGTCATTTTGGGCTCTCTCTTAGTCAATCCAACGTTTTCAGCTTTCCTTGTATCATCCTGCACTTGCTGAACCGCTGCTTCTGCATATTCAACTCGGTTAATTGCCCCTGCGGTCACACTCACAATATAATCGTTGATCCATTTTCCTTTCTCTTCATTGCTACAGAAGTGCGTTTCACGTCATTTCTCGGTTGTAAGCTTCTTCCACGATTAGAAGCCGCACAATGCCCCAAGCGCTCGCACTCTGTCTGCTTCTGATCCGGGCTTGCCTTCATTTGCTTGATGACATCGTTAGGTGGTCTCCATTGTTGATTTGCCACATAAGCCCGCTGGAGGTGAAGAAAAGTTCTTTTTTGTAGCATTGACCATTGTTGTTTGCTTTTGCTTTGTTCATCAGCACAATGTATTTTAGTCGCTGGAAGACTCCAGAAGTGTCTGAGAGGATGTGGAGTGTAAACTTAGATGCGTCAAATTCAGGAGAGTATCAGACCCTAGGAGGGTATTCCTGCCAGCCTTCAGAGTCACTGGGAGCGCCGATGACAAGCCTGGGAGCTCCTGGGAGCACCAGGGATAAACAAGGGAGTGCCAGAAACAAACCTGGGAGTGCCATTGACAAGTCTCTGAGCACCTCGAATCATAGTACAGCAGTCTGGGAAAATCATTATCATATTTGCGAACGCTGCTGGTGCGCCTTGAAATCATAGCTACTACTTATTGTTCAACGATATTTCAAACTTATGTGTTCAGTTTGTATTCTCATCTGTGTATCTATGTATCTAGATAGCTACCCATTAACACACGGTATATCTGGACTGGCTGCAGGCGATGTTTGAGAGCAATTCGAGGTGCGCCTGATAATGAAAAACAAGAGAACTCCGAGATACACTCTGAGGCCGTAATTGAACGAGTTTGGAGATGCACTTGGAGGCTATGTTCATGCGAGTTTGGAGATGCAATAGGATGCTGTGATCAAGCGAGGGTCAACATGCACTTGAAGGCCATGATCGTGCGAACGTGGAGGCTGAAATCGTGCAAAGTTGGAGGTTCAGTTGGAGGCCGTGATCGAGCATCTATGGAGATATGAACTCGGAGGCCATGATCGTGGGAACTTTGAGGCCGTAATAGTGCGGGTTGGAACATTCACTGGGAGACTGTGATCGAGCGTGTTGGGAGCCCATGATCGAGTGAGTTTGGACCTGGACTGGGAGGCAGTCCATGGATGGTGCGCCGGGTGCTGAGACTCTATTCGTCAGTTAGTTAACTCGTGACCATGGGATCGTGACAAGGTGACTTTACTATTGAGCGCCCATGGAGAGCTGACTGATGGCGGTCGATTGTGTAGGGATGCACGCCGGAAGCTGCAGCTACATTCAGCGGTCAACTTCTGATCATGATAATGAAGGGAAGACAACCAATCTTGGCTGGATGCTGTACTCAGTGGATGCTGTACTCGGCGGATGCTGTACTCGGTGTCAAATCATGATCATGACATGCAGAGATGGAGAGGGATGAATTAACTTTGCATTCTGTGATGTTCGTAGAGTTGTGGACGAGAAAGAGAGTGATGGGGATGGAGATGAGAATGATGTGGAGGATTACAAGCGCATATGCGAAATCAGGGGTAACGCTTGTCTGATTAGGTCGTGAAGACCTTGTATCGGGGTAATTACACCTCGGATCGCTACCCGTACCTGCCCTCTTCGGGATGGTAAATTGACTCGCACACTACATTCTCTCAAGTCCCATTTCCTTACGATGATTTCTCCTATACGCTCTCATCTCTCTCATTCCTGTCATCAATTCTACCCTCACCTAAGAACACAATGTTAAGTCATCCCTCTGTATCTCTCCATGCCATGATCAAGAGTTCACACTGAGTACAGTATACACTGAGTACTGCATCATCCGAAGATCGACTGTCTCCCGCTCCCAGCCAGTCTCTCATCTCTCGGTAGACCATGTTGTACTCAATTCTCTACATTCGCAAAGTTATGAGGTCACCACTGAATACATTCTCAGCTCCCGTGGCGCCTCCAACCTGAACTTCCGCCGCCAGGTCGACCGTCTTCTTGTTCCCCTCCACTCTGACATGATCATGGCCTCGAGGAGGATGTTCACACTCGCTCGATCACAGCCTCCAAGAGTATCTCTGAACTCGCACAATTACGGCCTCCAAGTGCGCTCCATTACTGCCTCCAAGTTTGTCTCCAAACTGGCTCGGTCACAGCCTCCAAGTTCGCACGATCATGGCCTCCAAGTGCATCTACACACTCGCTTGATCACGGCCTCCATGTTCATGTCCAAACTTGCTTGAACACGGTCTATGAGTGCATCACCAGACTCCCTTGAGTTGAGCCTCCAAGTGTATCTCCAAACTCGCTCGATTATGACCTCGGAGTGCTTCTCTATGTTTGCTCAATCACTGTTGGGTGAAACGGTGGAGCTGGAAGGCAGACAGCCCATCATCAACACTCTGCCGCACCTTGCACGGTATCCGAAGGGAATTCATGAGCAAGAGCGGTTCTAGCTCGAGGACCATAGGACGAGGGTTAGAGGATATGGAGGGATCCCCGGCCATGATGAACCCCACACATTGGGTGGATCCAAGAAGCTCGGCAACAGTGCCTGAGACCAAGAGCTGCGAAGATAGAGTGAGTGTTTCATATAATAAGATGATGTCTAACTACCCCGGCGTCTCCCAAATACATGCTGCCTGTCGCTGAGTGCATCTCCTTTATCCCTGTATCTCCGTATGTATATATACACAGAGACCTAGATAATACGGCCTCAAGTTCCCCGCGGAGCGTGTGCCGAGGTTTCTGCTGCTTTCGAAGTCTCCCACAGACCAGCGCAAAGCACTCAGCGGCTCCAAAATTATACTATCCTGATATTCAAATCTCGTAGTATCCTGAATGCACGTCTATCTCTGCAGCTGCTTTCAGGAGCACGTGAGAATGCTCTTGCAAAGTCTGAGAGCACTTTCCAATGCTCCAGGGGGGGCTGGGAGCATCTGGAAGTACTGAGAAGCACTGGCGAGGGCTACCGCAGTCCCTGGGAGGTTTGCGTATGGCTTCCGGACCAATTTTCACTTTGCTGATGGTGTTGGGCAACATGTTGGATGTTGCAAGATATGGACAATACGGAGGCAAGCTGCGTCTTTTATGTCAAGGTTGGTAGGTTTACTCATCTTGAACAAAGCAAAATCTCCCTTTGACAGTCAATAAAATGGGAATAGTTAAGCTGACTGTACAACTTGACTTGATTGCTAGCATCAGTTTCCTGTAATATCTCAGAGATTCTTTGAGACAAACATCAGCAGACGTCCTTTCCCTTGTTCAATGTCCCATTTATGTCTTGAAATCATGCGATTTCGGCTGTCGTACACCACAATGTATCCCTGTTTTCAAACCAACAACATCGGACCTACTTATTGCACATCATGGGGTAGTGGAAAACCCCTGCAACTTGCGGCCATTTGCACCAGGATTCATCTTGAGTATAAGTAACATCATAGCTGCTACTTATTCCATTCTGACATGAAGCTAACTATATAGTCCTCAGGACTTCCCACTTCTTTTTGTTACCAGCTTCCTCTCCCATTTCACACAAGGATATGATGGATACACAACCACCCCAGCCAGGGGAGAGCGGATCCAACTGAAGCTGATTGGCGGGTGCTACATTAAATACGTCACATATTGGCACACAGCAAGAACACAGATTCCAGTTGGTCCACCGAGATGCTGCCAATGCCGCCACTAGCAATATGACCCGGGATTCACATTTCATAATCGTCCGTAATACTGGAAGCAACACGATTACAAAGCAGCATGGAGCTAGATGTACGTATATGCATATTGTGGTAATTGGCCGTCAATTCACTGTGAACGTAGAGCGGGTGTACATAGAGTGCTACACGGCCTATTTAGCACGGCCCGTAACAGCAGACCTTGATGGTCAATGTAGGCATTTGTCTGCACAGTCAGTGAAAACAAACATCACAATGTTGTTAGCTCTGGGATATTTGGGAAAGAATTACCTCATAAGCTTCCCCGTGAGTGGATAACCCAGGCTGAGATCAGGTTAGCGGTGGCGATGGAAATGTATATGGTTGAGGTAATCACCAAATCTCATTCTTACAAGCAGCAACTCATTTCTTGTAGGTTTTCAACATGTCTGCTACTATGGCAAGGCAAGGAGGTTGGGTACAGCTGGAAGAGTCCAACATACGCCTGGCCTTGGATTGGGTTAGCAGCCGTTCCCAGTTACCCGGCTTCTGTCCGGGTTAGAACCGAACCGACGGCCCTGGTCCGGGTCACGAACCACCAACCAACCCGCTGCACTTTGTCTTGGTGGGTTTGTTACCCGCACCTGACATAAACCCGCAGTGTTTTGGCCGGGTTGACGCCGGACCCTGGATCCATCCAACTGTTCCCGCAACTTTGGCTCTAATTAAGCATCTGAGTTCTGATTGTATCATGACATGATGAATACGCAGATTGTGCAGTTTTACACGCTCTTTCACGTCCAGCATCGAGATTTGTGATCCGAGTGATATTCGTTGAGTGGTTGTGAAATGAGGACAAATTTCAAGCGAAATTCGCGGGTTTTCGGTAGTGACTCAACAAATACCGGTCCGATCGCAAATCTGAATGCGGGATGTCAATGAGCGGCAAAAACTACACAATCTACGCAGTGATCATGTTGCGATATGATCAGAACTCAAATACTTAATTGCAGCCAAAATTGTGAACTTGAAATGCTGGGTTTTTGGTAGTAAAACCGGCCCATTTCAAATGGTCCTGGTTTTCGTGCGGTAAGACCCGTTGTGATGGCACGGTTCCTGGTGGAACCGGAACCGGAACCGCCGCGCAAATTTGGACCCGTTGCTAAGAATGGTCTCGAATATCGTGAAAATGGCCAAGGGCGGGTCTTCGCACGCCTCATTAGAGGAAATGGAATCACTGTGCAAGAAACCTCGCACCAATGTCCAAGAAGAGAAGAAGCAGGGTGTTGAATGTCCCGGGTATCAAAAAATCAAAGCTGCCATGGAAAGATACCTGCCTATGCTTTGTTTAAACCACACAGCTGGATGCCCTCCTGGCCAAAATGCCACTGCAATGATTCCGCAGACACGATCAAGACGCAACGGAACAGGCGCACCTGCAGCCAATGAACATTGACAGCCGACCCCAGAGCCGACGCCACCTCTGCCAGAAACGCCACCCGCCCCAACTGGTAACAATTCCAGAGCTCAATGTTGCCAAATAGTTAATTTGCCGGCCAGATATGCATATTCACATATATCTCTTCCCTGTGTTGAATTTTTTACTGTTGATGCATCTGCCCAGAATAGCCAGCACAATACAGATTTCGATCCACATATGCTGACTGATGAAGGAACATCCACTGGTTAGTACACTATCTGCTGTGTGGCAATGCAGCTGACATCCATTTTGAAGACCAAAGCAGCCTATTGAGCGAACCTGCAAGTGATGACAAGCATTGATTGAAAGGCATGGGATTTTGGAGATGATCATTATATATATATATGTATTATTAAAGAAGAATGTAGTGATCAAGAAGAAAGTAAATGAAAATGCTAGAATGGCTGCCAAAACAATGTGAATGATGGAATACGCCAAATCAAATAATTGCATATTGTGGGTACACCCTTGGCAAAATGAACATCAAAGGAGCGTCAACAATTTTAGGTCATGTATGTCTGGTAATTGAAAATTTATTTTGTCATGGTTATACATAATCAAAGTATTGGCTGCCTATATTGGCAAAAGTGATAGCGCCACACTCCCTACCTCATCTTCAAAATGAGCATCAACAGAGCGTCAACAATTGCTGTTCATGCTTCCCGGGTAATCACACCGCCGATAGGTTGCAGGCAGTTATAGAGTGATCAATGGCCGCTTGTATAGTCAAAACTGATTGCAATACCCTCCCTGCCTCATCTTGAGAATGAGCGTCAACTGAGCGTCAACAATTGTTGGTTGTGTATCTTGGGTAATATGGGGTGAGTCCGCATGTAAACAGTCGTAAACGAAGTATTGGCTGCCTTGATAAGCAAAAGAGAAAGTGAAACGCTACCTGCCCCATGTTGAAAATGTGCGTCAACGGAGTGTCAACGATTGTTGGCCTTACATCATGGTCAATCACTGCGTGATGTGGCCGTTATGGTCTATATACATCGTTTTGACTGCTTTTGTATGCTAAAAGGCTCAAGAATACTTAGTAGTAGCTCTGTAAATAAAATAAGTTGTTACTGTCCCAGAGGATGTGGCGGGAATATCCTGAACATATCTTTCTATAAAGGCTGCCATACCCTTGTTTATCCTTGGTTGTGATCATGTGCCACTCATATTACCGAAGTTGCAAGACCAATCATTGTAGATGCTCTGTTGACTCTCATTCTCAAGATGGGGTAGGGTGCGTCTTGCTTTGTCTTTTTGCTGTAAAGGTGGCCTATACTATGTTTATGACTGTGTGTAACCTGTCGCCCCCCTGATTACCCAAGATACATGACCAACAATCGTTGACGCTCCATTCATGCACATTTTCAGCATGTGGAAGGGTGCGTGTGTCTGTTCATATTGATCACAAAGGTGGCCAATACATCGAAAATAAACCGTGATGTACGAATGTCAATAATCTGCGATTATCAGTTGCATATATGAATGCGACCATGAATGTAAAACCCAAAATGCAGAACCAGTGATTGGAACCGTCGGGTCTCGCCAAACATGCCCAAACCCCCTGGTTGACGGGTATGAATCCGGGTTTGGCCAACCAATAGTCAGCGGGTCAAGTTTTTGGATGGGTCTGCATCTGAACCAACCCATTTTTGTGGTCCAAAATTGCACTGTTGGCGGGTTACCCGGACCCGTTGCTAACACTAATTGTCATTCTATCCTGGTATGTAAATTATTAGACAATAACAATTTTTATACAACAAGCTTAATCAATGTTATTGCTATTGTTACTTTATTCTCAGTCATTCTATTGCATGATGTGGTACTATCATGCATATAGATTGTATGTATATTGTCCCTTGTTGTACTTACCTTGTAAATTGGTATAGTACTGGTTGGTTTACTGGGTAGATCATATTATATTGTATCTAAAAACTCTACAAAGTCATCAATGGTATAAAGGTCAGCTGCCATCAAGTGCTTTATGTTACAAATCACAGTATATAGTAGTGAAGGGTGGGGCATGACTAGAAACATTGTCCTCGGCCAGATGTGATCGATTGATGGCACAGCGAGATACACCTCTGCCTGACGAACTGAAAAAGATATAGACGCATATCATTCAGAAAAGAACATCTGCAATGTTGACATTACTCCATCGATCCTCTCATTGCTTCAAACCTTGGGCTGCCACAATGTCTATTCACATGTAAGTCATCAAATGATATACTGCATTAGATTTCCAATGATGAAGACAAATGTGCCACCAACAGGTGGCCTATATGGCCAGAAACAACACCCAGCTAACAGTTGGGAAGAATTTGAAAACAACTCTCAAAATCACTCAAACACAGACAGTCCATTGGAGCAATCAATCACTGATTTTTTCCTGCTGCCTGGATCTCATTGCACTCCTCCATACAATTGTATCCAGGTGTTCCTCAGTTCTCCCACTTCTTCCCAGATACCAAGAACAGAAGTTCAATATCAAGCACTATTAAAAGTTAAGGATTCTGTAGGTGTGGGCCTCTTTCACAAGATTATGCATTCCCCTATCATGCACTTTATATCCTCCATATAGGGTTGTTTTCAGGATAAGGTCCATCCTATCCAGATGCACCTCTAGTATCTTCAGTATTACTGTATAATACTCAATGCATTTTGCTAATATCTACAATCTGTTTATAGCCTGGATGTTCTTTTGAGGTACCTTGCAATTCAATTTTCACCCCTAAAACAGAATGAGTCCAGCAAGATGCGGAATGATAGAAAAAGGCTGTTGCGAGTATTTCAGACTTCACCTGATTATTGGATGTTTCATACTCCCCAGACACCTCAGATGATCAGAGTGACAATTTGTTGGACTTGGTGGGTACTGAAGGCACAACCACAACTAACCTAAAGCAAACTGAACACTTCTCAAAGCAAGTTCCCAACAGCATGGGCCACCTGAACTTCAGTGTCTTCAATAGATGGAACAAAAAACAAGAGGCTAGGTGGCAGGAGAAACATTTCTTGCCATGATCCAGGGGTTGAACTTTTTGAAATAGCTGTGAGATAGATACCTGCACTAGAAGGTGCCAGAGAAAGATTTCTGAGTAACTTATAAAATCTGGCGATGATCAGCATATATTGACAATGTCAAATGAATATGGTGCAAATGAGTATCTGAGTTTATGAAGAAATGTCCAATTTACATTGTGAAGACATGTAAGAAGGGATGAGAGGCTACATTTATCAGGTTACTGATGTGGCTAAGTGTCCAGGCAAACAGATCAAATATACCCTGAAAAAGTTGTCATATACAACAAATTCAAATGTTGTTCACTATGTGGTGAATAACAATAATGATGACAGCACTAACCTTAACAAACTAGAAGCTTCAGATCCCATTGTGAGATACTACAAAGAGGTTTATGGTTTTATCCAAAAAAAGTAGCTCAAAATAGTCTTACTATTTGACATTGATATACAAGTGAAATATGGAATAGGAAGAATTGAATGAAAAGTATATGGGATCTTATACACTAGGGCAAATAATAAATAACTCCATACACTGCAAGATTTCTTACAACTATTGATAGTCATATACCTTCAAGTTAAATACATGATACAATGTGAAAATACTGTTGTTTCAAATAACAGAAGTTGTATAGAAATGTACTGCAGAGAACCTATTTTGATGTGCTGAGGTGATCTGTGCTAGTCATGTCTTGAGAAGATATGTCATGCTACAAATCACTACAAATCAACAATAGACGTTCCCAAGAATAATAACAAAGTTGGAAAGATGCCATGAATACTGGTGAATGATAGTAGTGTAAATATATATTCTGATTGAGAGAATTAATTTGATTATATTCCAAATATATTAAGTTGAAGCAATTTTTGTCTGTGAAATGCTGGACATGATAATGATTGACAAAAGTGGTAGATTCCGATCCCAGCTGCCCAACTGACAATGGAACACCTTGGGGAGAAACTCAAATACACAGAGCACAGTGGGGACGATTGAAGGCAGGTTCAAAAGCAACTGAATGATATGCAGATAGCCCTCATTGGAGATAGTAATAATGTATTTTTGAGTACATTTCTTAATATAAACAGTAAAACATTTGAACTTACCCATCTGGATAGTGTTAGAAATGGTTCCAAATCCGTGGTTCGGTTCCAGGTCCGGGTTGGAACTGAACTGGAACTGTTGAAATGGGTTTTGCCAGATCAAAAGACCCAACCACACTGAACGCGCAGTTATTTGGCTGGTTCCACAATTTTGCCAACAGTGAATTTTGGATCCAATTGAGTATTTGAGTTGTGATCTTATCACATTATGATATATACGTAAAAGGTACAGTTTTGCCTGCTCTGTCACCTTCTCGTTTGCACTTTGTGATCTGATCAATATTTGTTGAGTTGCTGTGAAATAAAGCCGAAAATTGGGCGTTTATGCAGTGATGCAACAAATATTGATTGGATAGCAAAGTGGGGAATTCCAGGTGAAAGAGCATACAAAACTGCAACTTGTATGTATATATCAAATTGTGATAGGATCAGAACTCAAATACTCAATCGGAGCCAAAGTTCTGAGTTTGTAATACTGAGGCTCTGCAGTAGGTAGAACCCAGCCTGAGAACCACGGGATTATGTCCAGTCCTGGTAACAACCATGCCAAAAGAATGCTGGTGGGGTTTTTGAAAGCATCTGGGACCAAACCAAACCGTGTTTCAGGCCCAAACCGAGACCGCTGGCGGTTTACCCGGACACGTTGCTAACACTACATCTGGATATGGCAATTACACTCCTCAATGCTTATTTGGTTTAATAATCAAACAATGACGCAGTCTCTGCCCAGAAGTATCATTTCTGAGACCTACTAGGTACCAAGTTGCTAGAATACTGTGTTTGGGTAATACAATTTATTTAGAGTTGATAAGGGTGCGCGACGGTTCTGGACCATCGCTTTGGGTCTGGGTCCTGGTCGAAACCACACCATTGCCACATAGCTGGTCCAGGTCATCAAGACACCCGAACCGTCAATTCAGATGATGTTGACGGACATCGCCAAACCGGTCTGAATTTGCTGGGTTGTTAGCTGGTTGTCCAGCCAGTCGATCTGTAGATTCATATAATGCTCTTGTTTTTGCTGTGGGATAATGGTATCTTATCAAAACCGCTAATTCAACATCCAGCAGTCTCTTTTTCTATATGTGGCAGTTTGCGATATCAATTATTTTGGAATCTGTGTTTTCTCTTGTATATATTGAATCTTTGCCTATCAAGGCGTTCAATAGCTCTGATATGTGCTCAACTATCGGCGCAATGCCTTGAATACCCAATACAACTGACGAAAAATTCTTGATGCTCCATTGACAATCATTTTCATGATCGGGTAACATCAATGTTGTGCACAGTTTTGCCCGAAAAGGCAGCTATTACTCCATATATGAATCATTGGCACAAAGCGACACTTCGATTACCCAAGATGCAACACCAAGAAATGTTGACACTCCATTGGCATTGATTTTCAGGATGGCATGAGGTGCATGTCACTATCGTTTTTGGCCCCAAAGGCTGCCAGCATCTCCCCAATAGATGTCTACAACCAATCACCACTTAGAGTACCCACGATGCAAAGCCAAACATCATTGATGCTCCATTGATGCTCATTTTCAGATTGGGGCAGTGACAGTGTCACTTGCACTTTTGCCTATAAAGGCTGCCATAATGTCGGTTATGCATAACAGCGACCAAATTACGTTTGGATTGCCTTACTTACAAGACCAATAATTGTTGACACTTTGTTGATGCTCAGCTTAATGAATTGTCCATTCCAAATCTGCTGCATCCGATAATTGTATACATAATGATTTAGACATATTGGTTGCCTTTCTAAGTACTCAAGCCTCGGCCTGGTGGCAAAGCCGAGCAGAGTACTATTCCTGCACCATTTGCTTTCACACGGATAAAATCATTGGATCTTGCTAAATGATAGATTTCGCCCGCGATACATCTCTTTATCAAACAATATTTACCTGTGACTGCATGCCATTCTCCCATAATACATCAGCAAAATGTAAAATGGTTTGAAAGTCATAACCGAACAACTCAGCAACTCTGAACAGCCACACTGATCCTTCCAGATGCTCCCAGATGCTCCCAGATAGGCTGAATGCAAAGCGATGTGCTCTCAGGTGCTCTGAGACTACTTCACCGGTGCTCCTGAATACTCCGGAAGTTGTGGAACAGAATCCAAGAATATCCTGAAGACTGTATAGTTGTTTTCAAATTGCTTCCAAATGAAACTATTAGGATTGGCAAATTTCGGAGCTATTGGGAGTATTGGCCGCGTCTCCGAGAGTATTCCGGTGCACCTGGAACCTGGAGCCATACTCTCCGGGAGTGATTATTATAATGTTTATATCAAATAGTACAATTCAATCAACTATCTTCTGCACACCTTGATTCAGGCATTGTAATAGAAATACACAGTCCAGTAGGTATCTAAATCCACCTGATTAGTTACAAGCCATACGCTATCGATTCTATCTGATGCAGCATTATTCTCTCGCACCATGTGTGCAGGTCCAACAATTGCTCCGACAGGTACAACATGCATCTTATCTGTCTGCTTGACAACTCGGATGAACCCGTCAACACAATCAGCCCAACCATGCGGATCTTTGTACTTTGTTGGAATCACCACCACATATTGTTGAGGTTGAGGACGTAATATCCATTGTTGGGTCTTCTAGCACCTCTTAGAGGAAGTGGATATCGATTTTCCGGCGGACAGGCGCTCCTGAAATTGGAGGATCTGATTTGGTGTAGTCCAGCTGAACTATGATACAGGAAAAGAAGGAACTCGGCCTTGGAAGGTGCATTCGAGATCACTGTCCGTATATTGGACCCAGATGTTATGAGATTCAGGCATGATCCCTTTGTTGGCATCCGTATATTCTACTTTGCAATCAAGTCCCAGACACTCAACAGATGTAGGGCAGTGAAATTGTTGATGGTAGTACAACAGCCCATTCTGAAGATTGATAAATACACTGTCTATGAGTACATACTGATCATATCCAAGCACCAGTCCACTAACTTCATGTCCCCAGTCGTCTTCAATTTGTGTACGGAATAGCTGTCCAAAGTTCGGAATTTGGAAATCTACTGATGCATCTCTGAGTGAGGTTAATTTGATACTTCTGCACATGCCGCGGACATGAGTTTCTCTCAAATGAGGTACCTGTTGTGATATGGGGTGTAAAAATTGCTCATTCTGACAATTGTGGAGGGGTAGAAGATGGGCTCGGCGTGTATTTCGCCGTGTATCAGCATCTGATAGTAGGTTGAAATCTTTTGCAGAGTCAACATCGTACCAGCCTTGAAGTGCAAGATATGACAGTGGCTCCTCCATATAGTCAAGACCGGGACACCGGTCATTGTGCTTGAGCATCTGTTGAATATAATTGAATTTGTTGGTAGATCGATATGCCTCTTTCACATTGCCGAGATGCAGCCGTTCAGAGATATCAGTGGTGAAATTGTCGCCGGAACCCATTCGCCAAATTGACTCAGATATGTGGCTCACAAGATGCATCTTGGGATATCCGAAATGGATTAGACGCTGTTCGATGGTTGTCGGGAGCTCCTCAACGCTAATTCGCTGCCACCAAGCTTCAAACTCGACCAAGTAGATGGAGAATTACTTCGTGAACCGCATCTGGTGTTTCGAAGTGGTACCATCAATCTCTCTCTCGAGCTGATTCACAACGTGGTCCATATCAGCGTCACTCCAGGTGGTGGCTTCAATCTCAGAATCGGATAGACAGACCTGAAATTGCACACACTTGTCGGCGGTCATGGTTACCACCCCGTAAGCCTTTTCACCTGCAGCAGTCTCCACTTGAGCAAGTTCTTCGGCAAATATGCCTCTGGGACTGGTTGCCTCAGTCCCAACTACCTGCAATAGTTGTCGCTCATGATGTTGGAATGATTTATTGAAAAACTTGTGTTTAGCAGGTGTCATGTGATGGATTTCGCGCTCCAATCGCTCGATTGCCCTCTGCCGATCAGCATCTGACCATATGGTTGCCGCTTGTCGGGCTCTATTCAGATCCACCTGAAATTGCCTTCGTTTCGATGTAGTAACCTTTTCACCCCAGTACAGCTGAACCTCCATTGCAGCATGGATTTTATTAATCCTTTGTTCTCATAAATGATGGGATTCTCTTGCCAATAGTTCATCCACTTTGGCCTTCGCAGACTTCGACGTTTTCAGATCTCAAAAGGCACCCTTCATCATGTAAAATTGCTTCAGTGCATCGTCTAGTGCTGCGAGGGATAGATCAGAGTGATTTTGTTGGCTGACAGGTAGAGATAATTCAGATAATGCCCGCACTGCTCCCATCACCATTTCATGAGAAGCTGTTTCTGCCGCAGATTTCCCGGCATCCCGGGAGCCGTCAAGAATTGGAGTGCGATTCACTGCCAGTATTCTGATGATGCCCCGGATATCTGTTCCTTCCCAGCAGCCGCTTTTCATCCAATCGAATGGTTTAGAGAAGCGCTGGAGGCCTGGATATCGTGGTACTGATGTGAATCAATTGTCAAATTGATCCTTGACAATTCTAGCTTTCAGGTATTTGAGCAGCCAGTGCAATAAGTCTTTAACTAAACCCAGGAGCAGCTGATGCAATTCATCAGGCTGCCAAAGGCGATACACATTGCAGAGAGGGTATTGCCAGAACTGGTTGCGGATTGAATGAACACCAAGAGAGTGCAGAACATCGAGAGTAGTTTTGTCCAGAAGCTCCAAGTAAACATGCTTATCTGGTGGGTTTTCAAGTGGTCAAAAAGTCAAATGCCCCATCGGCGCACCTTTAGGTATTTCACACATTGGGCATGAGCCATATGAGGCTTGAGCAACCATGACTTGTTCCGGATAATCCCTGACCCAGGCAGCCAACAGAGGATAACATTGTCTCTGGAATCCATCAGCACAATCTCAGTACAAGCCAGGGCCAGTGATGTCAAGATTCCGGAGTGGGGACAGCACTGTGCCAACTGCGGAATGGCATGCCTCGTCCGTATTGTTGGCACTTTTCGGAGGACAGGGGATAAGCCCAACAAGAATCCAGGCGCACTTTTTGGGTGTACGGTGGATATCTTTTCTAATTCTACCGATCATGAGATATGGCGGCCAGGCATGGTGGTCGCCCAAAAAATTGGTCAAGTGGGTCTTGTCGGATGCACAAATGCCTGCCACAATCATCACTCCAGCAGGAAGCTGATCTTGCGTATCCCACCACCAATCACCTGTGTTCATCTCGCTGTATTTTCTGCGACTTTCCGAGTCTGCAAGGAGCACAGGTTCAAAATCGAGGTGCGCCTGAAATCGGAGATGAGCCAAATGGAACTGTATACATTTGACAATATCCCTGCAGTACAGTGTCCCGAAGATGTGCGAATGATCTTCAATCCAACTCTCATTGCCAAGCCTGATATCGAGTCTAGAGCGGAGCTTTGGTAGAGCATCTGCTGATTGAAATGATTCGATGTTGAAGTTGTCCAGTCCACGCCTCAGATGTTGATCAATCCAAGTTTTCGTTTGCTGGCTGAATGATAGAGCCTGTTGAAAGTCGTGTGCTGACTGAAAAGGATGCCATGGATTCCATTGTTCTGAGTACGTGCGATGCTTGTTGTACAATCTAGTTGCTTTGCCATATGCTGTCCCCCCGGCGTTGTCCACTCCAACTACCTGCCTATGAGCCCTCGTCTTTGTTGGATCCGGGGTACAAGGCAGATCAGGCTTCTGGTGTTACGGGGGTGTATTCCCTAAGCCACAAAGTATACTTAATACTTTCCAACTCTTAGGTCCACTGCCGTAGATCCTATTCCGCTATAGTTCTTCCTCAGAGGAGCTTCCCTCACTAGTCCCTGCAGAACTATCCTTTGCTAATTTGCGCTGATCCTTCTGTTTCTGAAACGTTTTCTTTTGAGGAACGTAGGCTGTTCCCTTATCCAGTTTAATAGGGCGATAGCAATTCTGATATTTATGGTTCCCTTTCCTATCTGCTGGCCAAGCGCAATAAAGGCACTCGCGTGCTTTCCTTCGTCGATCAAGCTCGACTCCTTCAATACCCGTCAATAACTTCTTTGGTCGTAACGCTTCCTTGCTGACAGATAAATTCTTTTTCTTTGAAGATCCCTTGGATACCCGTCCGGTCTGAACCGATCCTTTCTGCTTCAAAGCAACAATATCTCTCAGTCTTCGTGACTCCTTAAGATATTCTTCGCACACTTCCAGTACTTGATCCTGTCTATCGTCTTCCTGAAGGTCCCTAGGTACTGGCGATATAGATTTCTGAATTTCCGATTTCTCCTTATCAAGTGGTTTCGCAGCCGTATTTGGAATATGAATCTTCTTATCAGAAGCTACCGTGACTTCGACTCGAGATTGAATATTGTCGATGTAACTAACTAATCCTTGCTCAAGACCAATAATCGAAGCTAGCCACCAGACACAATTTGCTGCGAAGATATGCTGAGTCTTTTTGGCGTACGAGATTATTTTCTCGAGGGCGTAAACGATAACGTCGGATTCGTTTTCGAAGGTTATTGTCATTTATAAACGTTGGGATACTTAATGGTACGGTGCTGCCGTACTAAGCTAATAAATTCTTATATATATAATAATAGGTATAGGTATCATAAAAACTCAATAATAAATAAAGGTCTTCTTTCGCTGGTAGGTATTTTTGACTGTTCGCTGCTAGAGCTTGTTCTTCCATTGCCTGGACAATGCGAGCTTTTTATAGTCC
>Ga0307512_10000770_pt1 | contig 47450 bp, 39 predicted proteins | sample 14_EM_MG_FD_200267 | JGI IMG/M metagenome (GOLD analysis project Ga0307512, IMG submission 200267) | Populus trichocarpa ectomycorrhiza microbial communities from riparian zone in the Pacific Northwest, United States - 14_EM | ecosystem: Host-associated > Plants > Roots > Unclassified | place... | reverse complement strand
GCATTGTTTTCAACCACGTTCATATCCTAGATACTAGCGGGAATGTTTGATTGGACTGGAGATTACTCCGACACACAAACACAGCAGTTGATAGTCAAGATGCTAGTAAGCGGGACCCATGACTTATTGCCGCAGGCGATAAGAACCATCATGGTAATCTCCGGTCAAAGAGAACAGTCTCGACCTAAGCATGACATAACTGAGGGAATTATGACCTTGGCTTAAGATATGAGGCCTGAAGCAACCCTGCTCATTAGATTGAGTTAGTATGCATTGCAACGTAAGACTCGTATTCGATATGAGCTTACACGTCTGATTCTACGTTGGCATAGTATCGGTTGGTCGCCGATTAAATCTATGACGCAAGCCAAATAGCCTAAGAGCGTGAGGCATTAATTGCGATAAGCGCTGCCAACTAATTTGTTGGCAGACGTAGCAACTACTGTCGCGATCGGGTAGTAAGATGTCATGCGATTGAACCAAACATGATATCATGCGACGGATGGCCTGAATCTTATCAGGAGTGTAATGCTTTGAAACCACGTTGCATGAACACGATAACCAATTGGGAAGTGTGGCACTTATCACCGGGCGCAATTAAAGACGCGACCGCGATAAGGCTATCGTGATACTTGTAGTAATAGCGTTGAAGTACGGGCACAGAAGACCCGCGAAGATGACTATATAAGGAAGTGGTTGTTCGGTAGGATTGAAGGGCATCAACCAACAAGTCAACATTCAGAACACCGAAGAAGACCTTAAAATATTATTAAGAATTCTATCTATTACATTCAATATTTCTTCCCACGATCTATTATCCACTCGTGACTGCGCATTATATGCCTGGACACAGATACACACAATCCGAGTACGCAATGCAACAAATTGTCGAATAATTCGGCAACCTTCTCTTCGGTTTGGAAGAGCAGGGTTCACGCCACACATATCGAGTGGTGTATCGTTTCTGCGAACTCGAGAATATCGACTACCTGGTGCTGAGGTATCTTCGCACCGGCTTATTACCATTCGAGGAGTTTTCCAAGGAGTAGTAGTTCAACGCGGAACTACTATCTACGAATGTCAAGGAGACGGTCTTTGGCGCCGTTACAGATTCGGTCGCTCTTGCAGTGAGGCGCAAGAGGTTGAGTCTTAGAATAAGACGAGGAAAGAAAGAGAATCTTAGATAGGCGGTTATACATAATTTAATAATTTATTGTATTGATTATTGGGATTAAGAACCCCCGTAACAATAAACAAATTTCTAAGATAGTTCAATATTTTCAGTAATATTTATTATAACTTTTGAATATTCAATATTAATAGAACATTATTAAGACTATCTTTTAACCTATCTGGGAAGCCAGGCAGATTTCAAGTATGTTTACTGTATACATAAAATCATCTTGGTATATATGCTTCAAGATATATACTATATTGGGATAATGATTAAATACCAGATAATTTGCAATGAAGTTCTATAACAAACACTATACAATCGGTATTCAATCTTTCATACTGTCTGTGCAGTCATAATAGAAATCCTCAAATAACACACCCTAGTATTGAAAATTTTATTTTACTATTACATCTTAACACCACTGTATGAAGAATATATGTGTACATTTCCCAATAATTTCCTGTGTTCAAATGAATTTCCATTTGGCTAGTATTATTTCTATATATAATATCTGTCGATTGGTACTGTACATTGCCAAAATAATAGAATATAGTTACCATCATAAAATGCAGTAGTATAGAATAGCATGAAAATGAAAACTGGTAGAGAGAAAAATATTCTGATAGAGATATATTTGTTTAAAATAATATTACAATGTAATTAACAATCTAGAAAACTGGAAAACTACAAGAATCTGATATGCTCAAATGGATTCCATGTAACCAAAATATCAACACTATGGAATGTAATTGTAATATACAATATAAAGTAAGATATATACTCTAGTATCTAATTACTAATACCTATAGTTATATTACTATTACTTACCTGACTAACCAACCGATTGTTAGAATTACTGAAGTCTATATTCGCAATGAAATTCTAAGTATTCTCACATTTATACAAGAACCAAAATACATAATATCATTCATATTTCTGTATTCGAAAAATTCAGTCTGTTATGCCAATAATCATGTAATATTTCAAATATTAATTAATTCGTATATATCTTATATTACTAGTTTCGATATAGTTTGGAGTTATGCATTCATAGTTGAACAACATGATGTGTCAAGGATTTGGATGGAAATGAATTGGTTGATTTGTCTGATACATTTGAGTCGCTGGTAACATTCAGAAGTATCTAAATCATGTTTTAAGATGAACCAATTATTGTAAAATAGAGATAGTAAGCAGACTATTATTGTCACATCTCAGTGAAGTTTAACACAATTTGAATTTTAGTTGTTTAGTTTGGTAACAATAGATGTACTGGTAACAGCTGTAACAGTTTATAGAACTACTATATAGAAGTTTGACAGTATGTAGAAGTATTATTCAAACAATGTAGATTTACCAATAATGTGACTGAAAGTACACCACTTTCCCAATCACTACTTTTAAAATACTGCTGACTGCTCCTTAAACTATTTAAAGCATTTTAAAAAATCAGAGCTACCATTGAAACTATATTATATAATGAGGAAATATATTTAATTAATAATAGCTTATTTTTATATCTGATATTACTGAAACTAATAGCTAAAACCTTTTGTCTTTTACATTATAGGGTAAAAGACCCAAATGAACAGATTACTGATTTACCAATAGTAAGAAGATATATCAATTGCATAACTCTACTAATAGACTTAACGATTTGAATTAAATACAGAGTGAATGTCTATTACTATATCACCGATCAAATCAATGTTTATATTTACCAGATAATGAATTTTATCAAATGTATTCAATACTAGAAAAAGCCTTATTTATGTTTTTAATACTACATTCCAATTGAATAGTAGAAATTGAGTTTTACATTTATTTGGCATTTATTGTGATATCTGAAAACATGTAGTGAGATATTGCTATTTGAAATAAATATTATAAAGGATAGTCAGGAAAATGTTATTTCATTAATGGTAATATATGGAACACTGTTAACCTCCAGCAATTTTCTGCAACAGCTGAAGCAAATGAGAATAACATTGATTGTAGAGCTCCTATGTACACTGCAGAGAGGCTACTTACAAGTTTAGGTAAGCTTATCTCGGTATTTCTACATTATTTCTTTACAATGTAAATACTCATAGTACAAATGCAACAATATTTGTGTGTGTCATGAGTTATTTAATAGAGGTTACATATAGGATCCTCTATAGTCAGCTATAGTGATAACAACATTGCCGGACCATCGATTCAGGTCCGGGTCTGGGTCAAGAATGAACCGTTGCCAAATTGGTGGTCCGTGTTGGCAATATATCCAAACCGTCAATTCGGGTATGGTTTAATGGATATCTCCCAACCCGTCTGAATTGGGCGGGTTCCCAGTGGGTTGCCCAACAGGTCCATCTGTCGATTTATATAATGCTTTGGTTTTTGTAGGTTGATAATAGTATAGTACCAAAATCCACTATTCGGCAGCCAATAATCTAATGTTGCACGTTTGCAGTCTGCGATTACTACTATTTTGGAAAGCATGTTTTTCGTTGTATATGGTATCTTTTAGCCTACAAATGTGGTCAATAGTTCCGTTATGAGCTCAAGTATCCGCACAATGCCTTGATTACCCAATATGCAAGACCAACAATTGTTGACGCACCATTGATGTTTATTTTCATGATGGGGTAACACAATTGTCATGGACTGTTTCGAACGAAAAGGCTCCCAGGACATCATATATGAATTTTTGCCACAATGCGACTCTTAGATTAGCCAAGATGCAAGACCAACAATCGTTGACGCTGCATTCGCGCTCACTTTCTGGATGGGGCAGGGAGCATCTGAGTAATGTTTTTGCCCCTAAAGGCGGCCAATTTCTGATTTATGGATGTTTCCAACCAATCGCCAGTTGGATTACCCACGATGCCAGACTTAAAATCATTGATGCTCGATTGACGCTCATTTTCAGGATTGAGCAGCGAGTGTGTTGCTTCTGTTTTTGCGTCTAAAGGTGGCCAATACGTCATTTGTGAATGTATGCAAACAACCGCCACTTGGATTACCAAGATGCAACACCAGAAATCATAGATGCTCCAGTGATGCTTATTTTCTGGATGGGACAGGGAGCGTGTCGCTATTGGTTTTGCCTCTCAAGACAGCCAATACCTCATTCATAGATGGCTGCAACCAATTGCCACTTAGGTTACCCATAATGCAAAGCCAAAAAGTATTGACGCTCCATGGATGGCCATTTTCAGAATGGGGCAGTGACCATGTTGTTTGCTATTGTGCCTATAAAGGCAGCCAATCTGTTGGTTATCCATAGCAGCAAACAAATCACTTTTAAATTACTCTACTTACAGCACCAGTAATCATTGACACTCTGTTGACGCTCATCTTAATGTGTTTTCCATTCATCATCTACTGCCATTAACAATTACATTCATAAGTATTTGAACTTATTGGTTGCCTTTCTGCCTGATCAAGACTGCACAGCTTGGCAAAGCCGAGGACAGTAATCATCTTGCACTGGTCGCTCTCATCCTATTGAAATTTATCCATCTTGCCAAATAATTCAGTTTGCCTGCTATACATCGATTTATTAACCAATATTCGCAGGAGACAGTGTCATATTTTCGCATATTATTTCTCTGAATGAAATTCTCGGTCAAAGTACATACAGAACCTGGTGAAAATACATTGACTCATTCTGTCCTAGTTTTGCTTGTTCCCCTTGTTCGTCCTAGTTTCCATTGTATTTACCATCATCAACACCTTTTCAGGCTGTTTCTTCAACCTCCGTGTTGGCTGAATCAATATGGGAACATTCGGTGCAGCACTAACATCCTACTGCTCTGGGGTTACTGAATCCTTGACTCCAATGTCTAATTGTAGGTCGGAGTCATTGTCCACCTCCCGGTTGACTTCGCTATCAATTGGATTATCCAAGTCCCGATCCCAGTCAAGACAATTTTCGGTGTCCAACATGCTTTCAGGTGAACCATCCTCATCACTTTCGGCAGGATGGGGGTTGATTTGTTTGATTTGGCGGACATTCAATACTGGAGCTTATCCTCCAGGGAGGTCCCTTGTTGACAAAGCCGGTGGTAAAGGCGATCATTCCGACAATTTAAATGCAGCCGCTCCATTATGGTGCAAGTTTTACTGGGATGCATTGACAATTTCTTCAGTATCTGACTTGTATCCTATGGCAGTAATTTGCTTGTTTTGAGCCTGAGATTCCTTCTGTGTAGCACATACATTTTGGTTGCCCTGCTACATCTCCAAATGGTTGTTGACCATGGCCATTCTATGCGATGTCATTTGCTCTGCCTCTCACTTCATGTCCAAGTTGTTATCAGTAATCGTCTTAGCCGATTCTGGGTCATCGCCTGCCAATATCCCGTTATTGGGTCAAGTAAACTGCCTTACTAAGACTTTTTTGCGAAAGGTCACGCCTGTAGTTTTCGACCGACCGCAGCCAATCACATCTCGCCCAAGGGAAACACTGGCCTTGACTCTGACACCATGTGGTATGTTCCAGAATATGTCGCATGCCACATTTGTGAGATCAGCATACTGTGAGTGCGATTCCTCCTGCTGATACCTCCAGCCTGTGAAATCCGGGATCCAAAATGTACTTCTAATCTCCGCAGAGCCGGAGTGGTAATTATTATGATTTCGATTAAGTTGCCCCCAGGTCTGTGGTATTCCATACGGAGAATTTGAATAGAGCCTTGTGGCTGCCAGTGCGCATGCTGCGTGATTGCTTCGTCTGGGTGTCGTTTCGCCCAAATTTTCCCCCATTAAGTATTCTTTATCAATACTGGGCAAATCATATAGATCATAAGAAGATTGACCAGTTCTTGAAGCCATTGTTGAACAAAAAATATTGTTGCTCGGTACACTTTCAGGATTGATCATGGGTAACCGTGAATGTTTCGCGCAGTATTCATACACCACATACTTAAGAAACACATCCTGGTGTTCCGTAGTATAAGAAGTCTCGTCCTCAGCAGTAATATCTATTCCCTTGGCCCACTTGCTAAATGATCGCTTCTTCTGGAAAGGATCAACGATATCTGCTGAATTGGGAAGAACACCAGTCGTAGAAGTCACTTCAGTGAAATATTCGGACAACTTCTGGTGTGCAATCCACACGGCAAAGTATCAGTCTTCCTTCCACTCATTATTCTCCTTAGCTAAAGCCTGCATAATGCCATCCATATAATTGAACATGTCATTGTAGACAGTGATGATATGAAGCGGAGTAACCATATGCCATTTCAAATTCTTCAGCGTCCAGTACCGGAATGGCCATAAAGGTTCCATGATAAACTCGATGATGGTCGATTCAGCTTGTGTTGTGAAGAGTGGCAGGTTAACACCATATTTTGGATTGTTGAGCCACTCACTGGTGAATTCTTGTAACCGGTGGCCCCGTTCTAGCAACTCCAGTGTCGAATTGTACCATCTGTTCACATCCATATTAGGTAGAACTGCGATGCGCACTTTGGCTTTTTGACAGTCGATGAAGTCATTTTGATGACCAGGTGTCAGGGTAAGCAATACACCAAGCCTTCTCTGCTATATAAAGGTCAGTTTCAGGAGTTACAAAATATGTCGAAATACATACTTTCTCAATTATCTTTGCTAAACCTGGTCTCATGGCAGACACTTTGTTGATTCTAGCATTGCCATCCTTTCGAAGTCTTAGACTCTACCCAATGTCTATGCGTTCATTCTTTCAAAATTGCTGATCGCACTCATGGGCTTCCCAAGATTTGGTGCAGCCTTTTGCACCTAGACTGCTCATTAATGCACCTAGAGCAAGCTGAATGATGTGCACCTTGCATGGTATGTGGTTTCTCAATATAGGCCACTTGATACTGGAGGCCTCAAGGGTTGATTGTAATTCGCAAGTCATCAAGTAATTTGAAGAAATGATATCAGTTGTAATTCCAAGTGAACGGCCGTCAGTAAGCTCAAAATGCTCAAGAACTTCCTTCAAATGTACCACTAGCCGTGCTCCAGTATGTTGACCCTTGACCAATTATCCATAATTAGATTTCGAAATAGGGAAAGGATAGGCTATCAAGCTGATCGAAAGCGAGTTGTAATTCTCCCAATGCCCAATTTCGATTCATCTAGTAACCAATGACTGTGGTTATGCCTAGTTTGTTCGTCGATGTCCACCCGTCTAAAGCAAAACTAACTTCATTTCTTGATGGCAATTACATCTTAATTGCATCTACTGTCAGTGTGTGTTCCCTCCAGCAAATGTTACTCCACGTGCGGGAGGTAGGCAGCACCAACTTGCTTTGTAATGAATTGTATGCCAAGTGTAGTTTTAGGTTCGATTCAACGTTCCATGGAATATGAGCCAGAACAAATCCTGACTTGATGTAGCGATTACTGGTGTCTTGGTGAAATTCGGCATTATCAATGTCCTTCGCTGCCAGTTTGGAGCAATTTGTCTGTCAATCTAGTCAATCTAAATAAAACGTGTATGTCAAATATGAATTTCGTTTGCGAACTTACAATTGGAATTCCTAGACTCCCTTCTCTCTGTAGTATGGCCAAAGCGGTTTCATTTGCTTTTGGACTAGTCTATTCAGTAACTTCCGACTCTGTTAATTTGGTTAACTTTGCAATACGCTCTGTTGCCAGCAAGTGTTTCGCCATTGAGCCGGTCCCATGTTCTGATGGATGGCGAAGAACTTGATGGCAGATGATACATATCATGCCCGGGCTGCCAGACTCCTCAATTCCGCAGTCTAAATAGAATCACCATGACGAGGCATGTCTAGAATAACTCCAAGCAACAGGACGCTTTGAGCCTACAATTATTGAATCCCACCACCCATCAAATACGATTTGTAATATAAGGTCACTCAAATCACCTATAAAGACAGGTTCGTTATGGGAAGATTTCGTAACCTCTAGCAATGAGGAATTTAAAGAGTTTAAATCTGACATCGCAGTAGAAATTTGAAACTGGGGTGCTTCGACGTGAATGGGTGTCAAAAGATACATTATCGTAAAATCAAAAGCTGGTTCTTAAATATTTACTTTAGAGCTACAAGTAAGACAAATGTCAGACCTGTGAGACATGGCATTCATATTTGAAAAGTTGAATACAGGGACATATAGAGGAGACTGATGATTTAGAACCCAATTTAGGAACCATGCAGCGCAGTTCATCGCTGTGCAGCTTACTGAGCCCCCACATCAACTCTTAATGCTTCATTGGCACCCAATTTTGGGAGGCGATTGCGATAGCGTCACCAGCATGTTGGCTGATAAAGGTGGCCCATATTTCGATTACGAGTTAATGCCTTTTCATTGCCCTTTGATAATCTAAGTTGGAAGACCAAAAATAGTTGACGCTCTGTTGAGGCTCATTGTCAGGAGGTAGTAGTGATATCGTCCCTAGAATTTGTGACCATAAATGTGGCCAATACATTGATTATAGGATAACACCGCTGTGTAGCCATTTCATTATCCAAGATGCTACACCCAACAACGTTGACGCTCCGTTGACGCTCATTTCCAGGGGGCAGACACGATTTCATTGGGAGCATATCTGCCCTTGCAGGTGGCCTATTGGTTGATTATGGGTTAATGCAGTTCCATAGCCCTTAGATTATCCCAGATGGAAGACCAAGAATCATTGACACTCCATTGATGCTCATGTTTAGAAGGTTGTAGTGATATCTTTCCTCGCATTGTTGCCCATACAGGCAGCCAATACTTGGATTATGAGAGAACAATGCTGCATAGCCATCTGATTATCCATAATGGAAGACCTAAAAACTTTGACAAGATGTCGACGCTCATTTTCAGCCGGCAGTAGAGATATCGTCACTAGCAATTTTGCCCATAAAGGCAGCCAATACCGCGATTATGCGTTAGTACCATTCCACAGCCCAGCGATTAAGCATGATACAAGACCAGAAAACATTGACGCTCCGTTCATGCTCATCTCTAAGAGGGGACAAGGAGCATGTCGCGTGCCTTTTCATGTATAAAGATGGTCAATACTCGCTCTTTGGATGGATGTGACTATGCAGCCTGTTGAGTGCTAGAGGGGTAAAACTTAAATCGTTGACGCTCGGTTGACACTCACCTTAGAGACATACGTACAGTCATTTGGCGGTCAACAATTGTACACACAATGCATACAGTGAGCATTGACTGCCAGTATATCATTTCCATGTATAACCATTTGCATTCAAACGCTTCGAGACCTCTCAGTGTCTCAGCCACCACTACACCCTTTATCTGAACAATGAATGACGCAGGTTCATTACGTCTCCGCACTTTCGGCCAGCAACTTACTGTATAAAAATCCATCCACCAGTTTGGGATATATGTAGCGCGACTTCCCCATCATTCCTTATCCACCTCATTCTGCTCAATTTCCATCACGTACAATAAGCAATGTTCAAAATCTCGACCAGGTGCAGCAGGTCTGAGCGGAGAGTTATGTAGTTCGATGCCTCGAGTAATGAAGCATGACAGCTGTCATTTGTGCGGCTTCAGGTTGCCCATTGACTGCTTCTTTTTGGTATCGTACGACATCACTGACTTGAACTGAGTTAGCAAATTTTGTCTCACATTCAGGTTTTGCTTTTTCATTTAACTGTAACAGGCAAGACGATACCATTTTTAATCAGCAAGAACTTCATTTCTTTTATTGAATATATTTACTTTACTGTGCCCACAAACTCAAAAAAATGAAATCGCAGTTTGGCTGACATATGGCATTACTTTAATGTTCCTCAGAGTTATATGAGTCGTCGTGAAGGTGTTTGCAAGCGTCACAACTAGTGTACACATCTTTCTGAATATGAAAATGGGCATTCGACGAATGGTTCATACTTCCTTTGGCAATAAAAGAAATCATCTCTCCACATACACCTACAGCACTCAACTCAATTTGTCCTCGCGATGATTATAGAATTTGCTCCGTACATTTCATGAACCGTGAAATTCTTGTTTTCAAAAACATCCATCACATAATTTGATGAATGGTTGTTACCATGCAGAAGTCGTTGACAATATTTAATTGTTGATACAAGGTCATTCATTTCCTTGTAGTTGTTCAACCGTCACAGGAGAGTAATGCATCATCGCGAGCATGATTTCACCAGAGTGAGATCAGACATCAGTAAACAATCAGTTCCATTACATTCACTACTATTATGATATATTGACAAAAGCTGGAATAAAATAGCACACAAAGGAAATCCTAAATCTGATTACTGAAACCATTCCGAACCTGCAAGCGACAGCGCACTCTCCCCAATCGGACTTCCATCGACTGGTCCTGTGTTCTCAACACTGGTGATTTTGGTGATGTCATCTCTGTTGCTGTTGCTGTCGCTGGAGGGGACATGCTGGCTGCAGCTGGCGATGGCAGACCCACCCATCGGCAGGACAACTGAGAATCGCATGCTACCTTCCGTAGCACCAACAGGGCTGCTGAGAGGAGTAAATCAATTGCCAGGCTGCTCCATCAGCACCTCCATGACATATTCAAGGAAGTCTTTATCAAAGCTGCCCTGATGGATGTGAGGTTGTGCCATCACTGGGTCCAAAAAAGATGAGTGGATCCTTGAGCGAGTCATGCCGCGGATATTGTCCATCCTGTTGGCTTGAACCTCTGGCGAGGAAGAACAGAAATTTGCGTTCGGACAACAAAATACATCAGTGCATGCATTATTAACCACGTGATCGATGTGTCGTGTATCGCACTCACATTGTGCTCCACCTCATTGAGCAAACTCTGATGGGACAATATATTTGCCTGTTTTCCAGGCCGACAGAAAATGGTGGATGGTGGTCGCAGTGAGGGCAATGAATGTCAGGTTCATTTCATCAATCAATTATCAATCATTAATTCCCATTTGTCCTATGCCATAGAAGTATTTCCAGTGAATAAGATCCACAATTTCAGTCTCTGCAAATAACAAGTTGCAAACCTAAATTGATTGTGAAGACAATCATTGAACAAGAAGGGAACTTTGAACTTACCTCATGAATGGTTGTGGGGCAACTAAACCTGACCATGGCCAATACGAAGGCTGCCATTGGCCAGGTCTCTGTGCGTAACTTTGTTTGAAATCCGTCAATGGCGTTGATTCAAGACTTGCCGCAGTATATAAATGCTGCACGAGAGCATGTGATCTTTGCCACTGCCCGATGCACAATGTCAACAATGAAAACAATCATTCAGATGATTCATTTACTACTGAAATGTATGCATGTGGAGGGTCTAAGTTTCTTTGCGCTGGATCGATCCTGGAAATTTCCTCACACCACCAATTCCGAATCTGGGTGGTCTTCACCACATTCGTGGCAAAGGGATTCACCAACATCACATAATGGACAGCCATTGGCTTCGAACGTGGCATGACCATTGTCGGAACACCTGAAAGAGTTGTCTTGGCATAGTACTCTGCTCTGCCGATGAGGCCTGTCACATCGTTAACACAGGGCTTATATTGCCCTACATTTCCAGCTTTCCATGTGACCAATTGCCCACCGGCTTTGTTTCCATCCTTCCTCTAGTCAATATATACATTAGCGGTCGAATTCAATCATATCAACGCTGGTTCGAATACATTCTTGGATGCTAGCGGCGCAGGCTCATGTTTATACTCCTCTTCTGAGATATGATTGATTTCCCCACTCTCAGGATGTAGGGGCTGCACCGATGTAAGAGCTGATTGAGTTGCCATCACTCGTTTTCCAACTGTTGATGTGAAGGAAAGCATTGATCGCCTCTTGCAGATTGCTTTCCTGGATGTTCGCCGAAGAGGCTCATCATCGCATTCTGAATTGTCATATCGACGATCATTGTAATTGTTGTGTATCATGCACAGATCGTCACCAAGATCCTTGTCATGGATACATCGTCGGCTTTTCTTGGTGCTGGAAGAAGGAGGATGAGGAAGAGAAGTATGGCGCCATGGTGTCATGATGTAACAAGGCGGCAAGTGATCAGTGCGAAAGAATTAATGGAGTGATTAAAGGAATTGTGAATGAATGTATAGTAAACGAATTAAACTGTTGTGTAAAGGAAAGAGCGCATTGTTATGATAAAAAGCATCATTGTGATGTGTCTTTTTATCCTGTCGACAAATCTAGAATCTTGGCTTCTCCCAACACCCACACTTCCAACTGCGTGGATTGATGAGAACTTGGAACTAAGAATCGCAGGTGACAAGCATGCCGCGGAGTTGTTGATTGGCATCGTGTGACAAATATTATTATCGCAATGAGCAAACAAGCTTTTGTGTTTCACCAATCATTCAGGCAAACATCTGTGGGGTAAAGATAACGAACTACAAATTACATGGTAGCCATACACAGAGGCCTATCACTGCCACTATGCCTGTCCCAAAAATGTACATCTCAATGATTAATCCCCACATCGTGAATTCTCAACACAGCCCGTCATGCATGAATAGGACCAATGTATTAATAAAATGACCAAAACACCAAAACGAGACCCAAACCCTTACTAAAAAAGTGCAAACCATCTCCCATCCGTCCACCCTCCAAAGTGCCAGAACTGTACCCACCCACAACGCAAATCTTTGAACAACCATCCAGCCAGTGATTTCCATCCTCATGATGACTGATTTGCAGCTCGGTGGCTGCTAGTGCGCTGCCTTTTGGCCAAATCGCCTGTAGCAAGAGGATTCACAATGTGATCATGCTCGCGTAGCCAGGCCAGATCCTCATCAGGAATAAGAATATGTTTGGAATCGACAGAGTGAGCAAGAGCACTGTTTTGGCTCACTTGAAGGTATCGTTGCTGTCTGATGATCCTCCTTTGCAGCATCTGTTCAAACTTTTGGAAGCCTGGTTTTGTTGTCGTGAAGCTTCTTGGATTTGGGCGCCACATCTCAGCCTCCTCATCTGCTTCCTCCCCAATATTATGGATCTTATCCTCGGCCGGAGATTGGACGATGTCATCCTGAGGAAGGTACATGCAGGCACCACCCATAGGCATTTGGGCACGAGATGTGATGTCGGCTTGTTGGTTACGATCATAGACCCAAAATAGCGTTGGGTTGTCTAATTTCATTGTCGCCTGTACCTATCCAGCAGCAGAAATGTTATTGAAGATTGGGGTAACATTACAGCTGTGGTGACCATCATCTCCATTAGGCTGCTCCCGGCAGCCCGAAAGCTCTCGGGTCATCCAACCGGGGTCCGGCAGACCAGCGATTGCATCATTCTCTATTGACAAAATCATCATATCGACAATTGATGTAGCTACAGGAAGTATTGATTCATTATCCCCCGGCTTTTGCCACGAGAATTGCTGAGTATTGAATCCAAACACCGTCTTCCGATCAATGTTGGGAACTCCATAGGCGATGGTGAAGCAAAATGGCTTGACAATGATATCAATCGGGGGTCGCAATGAGCGATTATTGGCATTGAGCGGTGACTTGAAGGATCTTCCTCATCGTCTTCTGTGTCTACACATAACCAGGAAGAGCAAAAGAAGCATCGGTGTGATGAAATACATACCAACTTGCACAAAGTCTCCTTCTCAATTGGGGTTTCGTTGATCTTATTCTTGCTTTGGTGAAGGCCAACCTCCACTACCTCTTCCAGCGCTGCCTCAAGTTTCTGAGGATCGAGGATAGTCTTCCCTGCCATGTATCGTTTTCAAAGTGGCCTTTAAGCCTCTAGATCACTGATTCCTGTAATGCAACAATCCATTAGGAGATCCCATTGCTCGGGGCCATCGCGTTGCTTGTTGCTGATGCTCATTGACGAAGCAATCTCCCAGATGCGCTCCCTCACTTTATTATGTTTCCATTGTGATGTCAAGCCACCTATCTCCTGCGAAATGCCCATGGTTTCTGCTGCAAATTGGCTAACTCCAACACCAGCGTTCTCGGCCCAGATGCAGAGTTGTAGAGTCGGCATCTGACTTGTATTAGCATCTGCGAAGACTGATTTCGGCAACCAGAAGGCATCACATTACATCATCAGCTCTCAAAGGTGGTAAATGATGGTGTGATGAATATCATTTGCTCGTTACTCTAAATCAGTGTCAGGAGTATTGAATATCTCGTCACGGGTGAAGTGATGTGGCAGTATAGGCTAGGAGGGGGTGTTGAAGTTTCTGGAGATAATCAGTAAGGTGTGAAGGGAAGGCGATTATATATATGGGCTTGGAAGGGGTTTCTTGATCCGGCAACATCATCTTGGCTGCTATTCGGCTAGGACACAACATGCTTAGCATCATTCAAGTGTCTTGATTCGTCGACTGAATGTTTAAGTTCATCACAAAGGAAACTAAAACCAGGCTCTGCAGTCATATCACACTCGTTTGTCTTTGTGCTAGTTCTTTAACCCCATGATGACGTTGCTGGGTGGGTATCTAAGGAGAATGCACCATTCATGTATGGTGTGAACTAACCAACAAGTGACAACCCTAAATCAGGCAATGGGTGTAGGAGGGTCTCGTGAGGCTACAAAACAAGTGCCGTGACAAGCGGAATGCTGATGCAGTATGCTTTTTGTGATCCAAGGGATGTTGAACATCAGACAGCAATTCAACAACTTGCAAACAGGTGAAGGAGGATGAGAGAAATCCAATGAGAGTGGTAGGACCCCTTTTTCGGAAAAAGTACATTGAGGTGGGGCTTGTTCTGAGAACCAGCCAGCTTGCAATGGAATAAGTAGCTAATGATCTGTCGAGATGCTTTTTAACCTGGTTGGGCCATTGCACTTTGCCAAAAAAACATTCATATTCATGAATGGTGTCTTTACTGCTTGACGACATACTCCTACATCTGTGCTTGCATCACTCACCTCCATCGTGATGAGCGAGAAATGATAATATATGTATCAGCCAAACAACTGCCAGATGATGGTTCTGCGATCGAGCATGACAGAATTCCATTTCCCTTTGATCGTGTACCGCATCATGACCTCTTTCTTCACCCTTCCGACGATGATTCCAGTGATAAAGTAGCAGACAGGGACAATGAGTGTATTGACCCAGAGCAATGTCTAGTGTGGACACAAATTCATGGTACTCCGCACTTGGACAAATGACTAGCCAGCAAACCTAGAAGTTAGCAGTATTTTGATATCATTGATGATGAAATAGATCTATTGTCGCTCTCTTCTTGCGAGCAGGAGTATTGATCAGTGCACTGGTATGTCAAGCACAGATTGGGCAGAACTGCAATCAACGAGCTTTTCATGAACCCTAAGATGGCAACCGTCAGTAACTTCACTTCATCGCACACTTCATTCAAAAGATTTCATGATATGTCCTACGTGATGAGCATTGACTCTTGGGAATCAGGCAAGGTTTGTCACAATCGTTTGGCTTCTCCAGATGACCTTCACAATGATGATTACACACGTTTCTTCTACTGCAATCCTGTTGAATGCATTGAGTTCCTCATGCTACAGCCTGTGTTCAGGGTACAGATGTTGCATGCTCCAGCAATGGAAGTCAATGATGATGGGGATTGTATCTACTCAGAGGTGAAATCAAGCGACTAGTGATGGAATGAACAGGTAGGTTGGTTGAATTTGGTCATAATGACGATGATTTTGACCGCTTCAACACCTATGGCGGCCGTTTGGAGCTATGATTTTCCCATCATTCGGCAGATCTGACCAGATACATCCTACAATCTACTTGGGCGACATAAAGGAATGGCCAGTATATATAACTTTCGGAAACATCCACTGGACGATTAGTTCAAAGCCTCCCAATGTTGCAACTATCCTTGTCATCCTACTTCCGCTTCTTCCAAAATATCACATTAACTGACATGGAAGAACAACTGCGGTGACTGAACAACAAATCCACAATTGAGAGGTGTCAAGGATGGTCTTTGAGCTTATTTTTAACCCTCTCGATGCGCGTTTCAACACTGTAAAGCTTATGCTTTGTGCGGACAGTTGGATGGGGTAATGTTATCCTGTCATCTGGGCATGGACGGCTGACTACTTCGAAAACCTTGACTTGCATTTGATGAAGCCGCCCCATTGCCCAGCGTGCAAAGCACCAAAATCGTCGTTTGGAGTTGGGAAATCGTCGTTGTGGCAATTGAGAGATGATCGGCTATACTTCCAGAAGGTGCTACTCCTGACTCGCGGAGATGAGACGGACAGACAGGTAGCTCGAAAATATCTCGAAGATTGAGTGGTTGGAACCCCAGAAGGTGTCTTCTGGAATATGAAATGTATCTCACCGACGATTATTATCATACCCAATATCCTTCATACTGTCCTAGTCAGTATGCTTCAGAATTTGATGGACTGGGTACTGTCCTTCATCAAAAAACATTCCAGGATCGACAAGTTCAACTAGCTCTGGGCGATGATGCCTCAATATCCTGGCTTCGATCAATTGAACAAGCCATATAGCCAAGTGACCCAATGAAGTGGCAAGGAGATGAAAGCAATCAGGTGAGTGATAGATCCAATTTTCGGGGCAACTCTTTCGATCCCTTCGGCAAGCCAATGGATTTCATTCAAAGAAACCATGTTGTGCATCAAGAACATAGTGTATTTTCACCCTGTCACACAGTACCGGTACCATACTGAAGCCACAATCGAGAACATGGATAATGCTCTGGAGGAATTCCCGTGTCATGAGGATCTTTTCAGTTGATTCAGCGCCAGTAAATGTACAAAAAGGTCTCACAAGTGTTGAAAATGCTGCAGACTTTAGACAAACAGGAACAATGGGAGAGTGACCCCGCTTGGCAAAATGTTTCTGCAGCTGGAAAGCATTGTCGTGTTGAGGAACACAAAGTTCTGATCCAGCCAGAAATTTCACACCATCCTGTCGATGAATCAGATTTGAACTTTGTGAATATGCATCTCCTGAACCACTTCTCTGAACATATCCGCCAGCCTGGCAACCTCTTGAACGCAAGCTCTGAACTCCCAGAATGTGCGATGATTGATCAGACACAAGCATACCGACAATCCAATCATTCTGATGCCGTTTTCCAGATAACCTGAATGAATCTGCGAAATGAGGTGCCTCAGTATCGAGCGCCCAATGCATATGCTGCATACAACTTTGCACATATGACATGCCTCTAACCAAAGCACCTATTATGCAAGAGATGAATAACCCGCGACCAGAAATCAAGACCCTTGATGTCTAGGCTGAGTGGTGTGCAATGCCAAGTCAGGACCTACAGTATCACATTGCTTGGTGTTTCCAGATATTCGCCGACTTCACAGACTACGTCAATCACGATCAGTATTTCAGTCATCTGAATGATGCATAATACATTTGGTACAATGCTGTACCAATTCCTGTGATATCGTTTCAATGCAACAAGTAGGTAGTTCAGATGGTTCGTTGCACTGGGCCCACAATGTGGAGAAAGCATAAGCTGCCAAGATATGAGTCAGTGCATCTCTGGATGGGGACCAGTCCTGATAGCCATTCTCAGTAAACTGCTGAAAGCATTCCCACACGGTTGAAGTGTCCTTTCATCGTAGAGGATACTGAATCAAGCATTATAGCGTTTTTTGTCTTGGTTCAGATGTTTGGAACAGGACCAACATGTCTGACCACTGGTATGGCGATTGTCAAGGACAGACATCAAACCCCGATGCCACCCTTGCACAATGGAAGCTACCATCATAATCTTCATTTTGGTTCGCATCCAGTTTTATAGTCCTTACAAGTGGGATCCATCGGGCATTATACCTTCTTCCGCTGACTCTGCAGCTAGATAGCAGGCTGTAGTACTTGAGCAAGATGATTGACTTGACTCCTGTCAATTTGGTTTACAAGTAGATTATTCAATTCAATGCTTGACGTAATCGTTGCAGCGCTATAAAGCAATCTGATTAGCTTTTACACTGAATTTTTGGTATGGGAGTTGTGCCAGCTTGTGTATAATCAATGTCTCAAGGGATTAAAAAGTTAGGAATATTTTTGAAATCAATGGAACAGATCCAAAAACCAGTTGAAATTACTCAGATCTAGAGGACCAATATGAACCAAGCCCAGTAAGTTTACCTAAATGAGTAGGACAGTTTTTGAAATGTCGTGACGACACGATCACATCATTGAACACTCTGAAGCATGGTGGAAGATTGCAAATCAGACCCTGGGATTATTTGTGCAGACTGTGGGGCAGGAACTGTAGGTGGGGTCCATTTACGGAAACCAATTACTCTTTTTGCTGATGTTGTTGGTCGTGCATGAACTGGATTTGGAGTCTAGAACTTTCGCATGGCCAAGACGACCCTTGCATATAGAATGATGATTTATTGTGTCTCACAATTCGGTCACTGACATACAGAAACACTGACAGGTAGCAAAATAGGTAAACCAATTGGGTTAACAAGAGATATGCCCTCATGAGCACATATTTGGCTATCTATTCCTCCGGTGACGCAGGAGCCGTCAACATGTCTTCTTCCGAATGTGATTTCGGTATGGTAATCAGCTTAGGATGCTGGATGCACGGGTGCAAGCTTACGGGTCCCACTGGCTTTGGATGGTCAATCTGTGAGAAATCGGGTCATGCTTCGGGTAAGAGAGATGCTATGCGTTTGTGCGACTGTGGTATGTCTGAACCCAGACTCATTTGAATATATCGTGGTCGGGAAGTCACTTACAGCACCGGTAGTGTTAGCAACGGTTCCGGACCGTCACTTTAGGTCCGGGTCAGGGTCCAACCCGAACCTCTGCCAAAATGGTGGTCCAGGTTGTCAATAAACCCGATCCATCAATTCGGGTACGGCTCGATGGTAAACTCCCAACGCTTCTGAATTGCGCGGGTTGTCTGCGGGTTGTGCAGCGGGTCCATCCATAGATTCAATTAAGGCACTTGCTTTTGGAGTATGTGAATAGTATCTTATCAAAATCGCGTTTTCAACAACGAAGGATATGATTTTGCATGCTTTGCAGCTTGCAATATCGATTAATTTGGAATTGGTATTTTGCCATTGATACATTGTATTTTTGTCTATCACTGCGGTCAATAATTCCGTTCTGAACGCAGAGCTCAGCGCGATGCCTTGATTACCAAATATACAACAACTAAAACTGTTGATGCTCTGTTGATGCTCATTTTCAGGATGCCACAGGGAGCGTGTCGCTGTAGATTTTCCCAGTAAAGGGAGCCAATATCTGATAAATGGATGTCTACAACCAATCGGAAGATAAATTACCCAAGATGCAAAGCTAAAGATCATTGAGACTCTGTCGACGCTTATTTTCAGGATGCGGTAGGGAGCATGCCACTGTAGTTTTTCCCAGTCAACGCTGCGATTGTCTGATGAAGAGATCTCTGGAACCAATCGGAACTTAAATTACCGAATATGCGAGGCTGAAAATCGTTGACACTCTGTTGACGCACACTCCCAGGATGCGGCAGGGAGCACGTCGCTGTACTTCTTTACGGTAAAGGCAGTCAATATCTGACAAATGGATGTGTGAAACCAAGCGGAACATAAGTTACCCAAGATGAGCAGCTAAAAATCGTTGACGCTCCGTTGACGCTCATTCATAGGATGCGGCCGGCAGCATGTCACTGTACGTTTTCCCAGTAAAGGCTGCAACTCTTTGACAAATGGATGTATACAACCAATCGGAACATAAATTACCCAAGATGTGAAGCTAAACATTGTTGACGCTCCATTGACACTCATTCTCAGGATGTGGCAGGGAGCATGCCTCCTTAGTTTTTCCCAGTAAAGGCTGTCAATATCTCCCAAATGGATGTCTACAATCAATCAGAACATAAATTACCCAAGATGCGAAGCTCAAAGTCGTTGATGCTCCGTTGATGCTCGTTATAATGTAGTGTCGATTCAACATCTGCTGCCACCGATACCAGTTTTCATTATGATATGTAAATCTTGGTAGTCTTTCTGCCGGATTGAGACTTGGCCTTGTGACAAAGCCGAGCACAGTAACATTCTTGCACTGTTCGCTATCACACAACTAAAATTTATGTATCTTGCTGAATCCTTCATTGCGCCTGCTATACATCTGTATATCAACCGATATTGACAAGCTACTGCTCACCATTTGCCCATAATATATCATTGAATAAAACTCTAGTTCAAGATATATAAAGAAGCTGGTGAAACATTGATGCATTCTGTCCTACTTTTGATTTACACCCTTATTCCTCCTCGTTTCAATTGCATTGATCGTCATCAACACCTTTTCAGCCCATCTCTCTGTGTTCCGTGTCAGCAGAATCAATCCGAGAACAGTTCCCCCGGCGCGTGCATCCCGCCGCTCTGGCCATTCCGGATCCTCGATGCTATTGTCATGCTCTATATCAGATTCAAAGTCCGCCGCGCAATCGTCTTCGCAGTCATTTGGATCATCTAAGTCCCCATTCCAGTTGAGTCAATCTTCAGTGTCCGAGATGCTTTCAGGTGCGCTATCTTCATCACTTTGGACTGGATGATGGTTGATTCTTCGGATTCAGCGGACATTCAATATTTGAGTTCGCCCTCAAGGGAGGTCCGCTCCAGACCAAGGTGGTGGCAAAGAAGATCTTTCTCACCATTGAAATGCATCCGCACCATGAATTTGAAAGAGTGACCAAGATGCTCTGAAGATCTCTTCCGGGTTTGAAATGTATCCCACGGCAGTCATCTGCTTGTTTTGAGCGTGAGATTCTTTCTGGGTAGCATGTAGGTTTTGGCTGCCCTGCCACATCTCCAAAAAGTCGTGAACCTTGGCCATTCTGTGCAATGTCCTTTCCTCCGCCTCTGTCTTCATTTCCGAGTTGTGTTCTGTGTTCATTGTATCCAATAATCGGTCAGCGCCTGCCAAAATCCTATCATTACCTCAACAAACTGCTTTACAACGACCTTTCCCCGAAGTGTCTCTCCTTTGGATAATGAATGCCTCCAGCCAATTACATCCCAGCCTAGGGAAAATCTGGCCTCCACTCTGACACCATGTGGTATAATTGAGAATATGTCATGCGCCACATTAGAGAGATCGGCTTACTTGGAGTGTGTTTCCTCCTGGTGACGCCACCAGTCGGTTACATGCGGTAACCACAATGAACTGCTAATCTCCATTGGGTCGGAGTGGCAATCATTGAGATTTGGATTAATTTGCCCTCAGTTCTTCGGTGCTTCAGGTGGCGAATTGAGAGAGGGACTGGCGGCGGACAATAAGTGTGCTGCGCGATCACTTCGTCCTGGTGTCGTCTCAACCATATTGTCAGGTGTTAAGAATTCTTCATCATCGCTGGACAAATCATATGGATCAAAGGTTGATTGACAGGATCCTAAAACCGTTTCGGAGGGGATAAGATTGCACCTTGGCAAGCGTTGGTGTTTACTAACCGGCACACGTCGATGTTTCGCACGGTATTTTTTCTCCAAGTACTTCAGAAAGGCCTCCTGGTATTGGGTAGTATTGGATGTCTCATCCTCAGGAGTAATATCCATTGCTTTGTCCCACTTTCTAAACGATCGCAACTTCCAGAAAGGATCGAGGATATTTGCAGAAATGTGAAGCATGCCCGTCATTGGAGTAACTTCAGTGTAATATTTGGACAGCTTCTATCGAGCTAACTTCACGGCGAAGAACATGTCTTCATTCCATGGAGTCTTTTTCTTAGCCAAAGTGCGCATCACGCCATCCATGTGATCAAACATATCATTGTACACTGTGATAACTTGATGCAATGTGACTGTATGCCTGATTGACATCCAAAGGGTCCAATATCGAAATGGCCTCAACACTTCCATGACATAGTTTACAATGGTCCATACATCTTGAGTTGTGAAAAGTGGCCAGTAGTCACTGTATTGTGGGTTTTAAGCTACTCAAGTGTGAATTCACGTAATTGGAAGACGCGCTCGAGCAGCTCCAGGGTCGAGTTCCAACGGGTCTTCACATCCATAATCAGAAGGACTGCGATCCGGACTTTTGCCTTTTGATAGTCGATGAACTCGTTTCGATGACCAGGTGTTAGCGTAATCAATACAGCAATCATTCTCTGCTATATGAAGGTCAGTTTCAGCACTTTCAAAATATCTTGAAATATGTACTTTCTCAATTATCTTTGCTAAACCTGGTTCCATGGCCGACACCTTATTGATTCTAGCATTGCCCTCTTCTCGAAGCCTTTGACTCTTCCCAATGTCTATGCTTTCATTCTCTCCAAAGTGCTGATGGCGCTCATGGGCTTCTCAAGACTTGGTGTGGCCTTTGACACCGAGACTGCTCATAAATGCACCTCAAGCCAGCTGTATGACGTGCGCCATGCCAGGTATGTGGTTCATCAATGCAGGCCTCTCGAGTCCAGAGGCCTCAAGTGTTGATTGCAGCTCGCGTGTCATCGAGTAATTTGTGGAGGCATTATCAGTTGTAATACCAAGCAATCGGCCATCAGTAAGCTCAAAACGATCAAGAACGCCCTTCAAATGTATGGCTAGCCTTGCACCAGTATGTTGGCCCTTGACCTATCATCCTGAATCAGCTTTGGAAACGTGAAAGAACAGGCGATCAACCTCGTCGAACGTGAGTTGAACTTCACGCAAAGCCCAATGTCGATCCATATAGTAAGCAATGAATGACATTATGGCTAGTTTGTTTGTTGATGTCCATCCGTCCAGAGCTAAACTAACCTTATTTCGTAATCGCAATTGCTTCTTGATTGCATCCAGGGGCAGTGCATATTCCCTCCGCCAAATGTTGCCAAGGGTCATAGCGGACAGCAGCACTAGGTAATCGCGTAATACCTTATATGACCGTCGTACCTCAAGTTTTGATATAGTGTACCATGGAATGTGAGCTGAAACAAATCCTAACATGAGGTAGCGATTCCACCTGTCTTAGCAAGAATCGAAAATTTCAAAGTCCTTATCTCCCAGTTTGGAACGTTTTGTCTGTCATTTCGGTCAATATGGATCCACCTGGATGTCAAATATGATCTTCCTCTGCGAACTTACTATTGTGATTCCTCGACTTCCTTGCCTCTTCAGAATGGCCAAAGTTGTTCCATCAACCATCAAACTACTCAATTCAGTAACCTCTGACTCTGTTAATTTGTTTAACTTCGCGATGTGAGCTTTTGCAAGCACGTGTTTCCCCATTGAGCTGGTCCCAAGTTCTGATGGATGACGAAGAACTTGATGACACATGATACATATGATGCCAGGGTTGCCGGTCTCCTCAATTCCGCTGTGTAGATGGAATCACCATCAAGGCGCATGTCGAGAATTCTTCCATGCAATTGGCCCCTTCAAGTCTGCATCGATTAAAGCCCACCAAGCATCGAAGATGATTTGTAAAGTAAGGTCCCTCACATCACGAATGAAGACACGTTCATTTTCGGAAGCTATCATAACCTCGAGCAATGAGATGTTCAAGGATTTTGAATCCAAGATGGCAGTAGGAATTAGGCAACTGGGTAATCTGACTCGAAAGACTGTCGAAAGTAACGATACAGCAAAGTAGACCGCAGCATCGTAAATATTGACTCTACTGCTACAAGTGAAACAATCAGATCAGTACGACATTGCATGCATATTTGTGAAGTTGTATACGAGGTGAGATTGCGAAGACTGACCGCGTAAGACTCCATTCAGGAACAGGACAATGCAGTTCATCGCTGTGCAGCATTCAAAGCCTCCACAAAACTGTTTACGCTCTGTAGGCGCTCAATTGAAGGAGGCGCATGCGTTATCGTCACTGCCATCTTTGCCAATACAGGCTGCCGATGAGTTCATTGTGGGTTGCCTACATTCCATTGCCGTTAGATTCTGCAAGATGCAAGATCAACAATTGGTGACGCTCTGTTGACGCTCATTTTGGGACATGGTGATGATCTTATCGTAACCATTTTTGCCTAGAAAGGCGGCCGATAGTTCGATTATAGATCAAAGTAGCCTCATAGCTCCTTGAGATCCCAAGATGCAAGCCTTGAAATCGTTGACGCTCTGTTGACGATCATTTTTAGGGCATAGTGCAGAGGTCCTCGAAAGTATTTTTGCCTAGAACGGCGGCCAATAGTTCCATTATGGATCCCAGTTGTCTCATAGCCCCTTGATATTGCAAGATGCAAGGCTTAAAATCGTTGACGCTCCATTGACGCTGAGTTTTAGGCCATAGTGACGATGTCGTCAAACACATTTTTACCTAGAAACGCAGCCGATAGTTGGATTATAGCTCAATGTCACCGCACAGCCCGTGTATTTCCCAGAATGCAAGGCCAGAAGTCGTTGACACTCAGTTGACGCTCATTTTTAGGACATGGTAGCCACATTGTCGTAACCATTTTCAAATAGAAAGGCGGGCTATGATGCGATTATGAATGAACGTTGCCGCGAAACCATCTGGATTTTCCATGATGCAATGCCAAAAATCGTTGACGCTCCGTTGACGCTCACCTTTGAGCTCAGCTTAGAGACATACTAGCAGTCATTGGGTGGTCAACAATTGTGCATATAATCCATACAGGCTTTTTTGGCAGCTAGTATACTATTTCTATGTAGTATCATTCGAATCCAAAATCTTCGAGACATCTCAGTTTCTGAGCCACCACTATTCACGTCATTTCCACGATGAGTAATGTAGGTCCATCGCATTTCAGCACTTTTGGTCGGCAATTTAGCGCATAAAAATCGATGCACTAGTTATAGATATTTATAGCGTAATGTCCTCACCATTCCTTATCCAGCTTATTCTCCTCAATTTCCATGATGTACCTTAAGCAATGTTCGAATTTTTGACCATGTGCAGGAGGTCTGAGCGGAGAGTTGTGTAGTTGGCTGCAAGGATTAATGCAGAGTTATGGCTGTTATTCATCCGGGTTTCAGATGTGCTTTGACCGCTCTTTCTATGAGTTGTATGACATCACTGACTGAAACTTTGTTAGTAAATTTCATCTCAAGTTTAGGTTGTCTTTTATCATTCAACCGTAACAGGCAACACCATATACAGTTCATTGTTCGTCAATCTACTTGATTTGGAGTCTAGACCGTTTGCATGGGCCGTGCAACCCTTGCACACACACTGACGAATCATCTTCTCTCATAATTTGGTTACTGAAATCCAGAAAAAGCTGACATCTAACAAAGTAGGTACAAATTGCGTTTACTTGAGATACGTTGTCAAAAATACCTATTTTGCTATCTTTTCCTCTGGTGACACCGGAGCCATCACCTTGTCTTTGTCTGTATCCATGTTCTATTTGGTAATTAGCTAGCGATGCTATACGCTGGGGTAAATGCTCATGGGTTGAACTGGCGTCGCAATCTCCCTCTGTGACGAATCGGGGACCGCGTCGGGCATGAAAGATAATATGTGATTGTCTGCCTGAGGTTTCTCCGAACCAAGCTTCATTTGACTACTTCCCTGTCGAGACCTAACTTGCGGTATTTGGAATTGTGCAGGGACGATATCAAGAACCTGCGTAAGCTATCCAAACGTTGTCGGTGATGGTGTGGCTGCTGTCGTGTGTGTTTGGGGCTTCACAACTGCCAGAACCTTCAGTTCAGTCGTCCCATACTTCATATCTCTCTCACGGAAGTAGTTGGCTGCGTCCCCCCATCCCCGTTGTGTCAGTTCGTCAAGCCTCATCTGCTTCTGCCGAAAGCTCTCCATGCAGTCCTGTACCATTTTGGAGATTGTGCCCATCACCCAGCCAGGTTCATCGTCTTCGCTTGGCTTGCGAAGCTCTGTATCTTCCTCACCATCATCCTCGTCTTCCCCATCCTTCTCATCTTTGGAACTTGCAAGATCGCTCAAACTATCTCCGATAGCATTCAACATCTCCTCAAATGTTGTGTCAGGCTTTGTGGTTGTCGATCGTGCCTTTTCGACATTCCTCATATGTTCCTGCTCTTGCATAATCGCATTCTCCGCATCTTGAACTCACTTTCTTGCCACTGCGGTCTCTCAATCCACATAATCCTCGATCCATTCCTCTTTTGCTTCATTGCATACAAAGTGTGTTTCCCGTCATTTCTCCGGCGAAAGCTTCTTTTCTGATCGTAAGCTGCGCAATGCTCCCAATGCTCGGACCGTTTCCACCTCGAAGCCACACTTGCCTTCATCAGCTTGATAACGTCGTTGTGTGGATTGCTTTGTCAAGTTGCCAAATTGGCCTGCCGGAAGTGGCGAAGGGTTCTTCTTCGGAGCATGGACCATTGTATCTTGTGTTGACCTTGTTGTTGGGCGAGATGTTGGATGTTGCAAGATATGGACCACATGGAGGCAAGCTGCGTCTTTTATGTTAAGGTTGGTAGGTTTCATTAATTAGAACAAAGCAAAATCAGCGTTTGGACCGTCACTTCATTGGGAATAGTCATGCTAACCGTACATTGAGACTTGATGGATAGCTTGTGATTCATGTAAGATCCCGGCGATGTCTTGAGGGAAACATCACCAGACGTCCTTTCCGTCGAAGAATGTCATTTTTATATATATCAAAAATGGGTTATCAGCTGTCGTTTATCACGATATATCCCTGGAAACAATCGAACAACATCGGATCAACTTACTGCAAATGGCGGGACTGTTGGAATCCCCTGCGGCTATACCCAGTGCAGCTATACACAGCCGGATTCAGCTTGAATTGAAGGTGCAAGTTGGCTGTCACTCATTCCATTTTGACTTGTAGCTGACTGTATAATCTTCAGAACTTCCCACTTCTTTTCGTGATCATCTTCCTCACCATTCCACAACAGCATGTCATGGCTCCAGAAATACTCCAACCAGGTGTGATTGAAGCTGAATTGAGCCAAATGACTGGCGCTTCAAACAATGCGCCACCCTGTGACACACAGCAGCAACCCAGACACCAGTTAGTTCACTGTGACGCTGCAATTGTAGCCACCAACAATATGACCCACGACGCACGGTTGAAGATAGTACGTAAAATCAGAAGCAGCAAGAATGAGAAGCAGCATGCGATCGGATGTGAGTCAATCCATATCGATGTAGACGATGATCAACTGACAGTACAATGCAGAGCTGGGGTAGGTAGAGAGCTACGTGACCAATTCATTGCTGCCCGTAACGGGAAACCTCCATGGTCGACCAAGGCATTTGTCCGCACAGTCCGAGAAATTGATCATTACGATGTGGTCAATTCTGGGCTTTTTGCAGATGAATTTGGTGATAAATGACCACGGAAATGGAAGGAACAGGCTTCAAAGACCATAGAGGAGTCCACCGAGTTGTATATGGTTGAGGTAACTGCCGATTCTCACTCTAGAAGCAGCAACTAAATTCTTGTATGTTTTCAACATGTCAGCAACTATGGCAAGACAAGGGGGTTGGGTACAGCTTGAACAGTCCGACATGCGTCTTGCCTTGAATCTGGCCAAAATGGCTAAAGACGGGTTTTCGCGCGCCATAATTGAGGAAACCCAGCAACTAATCTAGAAACCACTCGCCAAAGTTCAAGACGAGAAGAAGTGGGGCGCTGAGCTTCCAGGTCATAACAAGGTGGAGACTGCTACAAACAGACACCTGGCATCTGTTCGGGAAAATCAAACGGATGGCTCTCTTCCTTGCCAAATTGGCACAGCAAAGAATCCACAGACTCGCTGGAGGCGCAAAGGCACAGGTGCACCTCCTCCACCACCGGCGCCACCGAGGCCCGGAACGCCACCTGCCCCACCTGATGACAGTGAGAGAATTCAAAGCTCCGAATGAGATGATGTGCCACCCGGATATGTGTATATTCATACTCCGCTTCCCAGTGCTTGATTTTTCAATCTTGATCCATATGCCAAGGATAGCATGCGCGATAAAGATTGTATTCCGGATTTGCTGACCGATGAGGGTCCATCCACAGGATAGTACACTATCAGCTGGGCGGTAATGCAGCGAACAGCCGTTTTGTAGACGACAGCGGCCATTTGAGTGAACATGACAGCGAAGATGAGAGTTGACTGAAGGGAATGGGATTTTTGAGTATTATCATGATCTACAATTAGCGGACACTTTAAAGTATATTTTAAAGGGTATATTTATATGCATAATTGAAGAACAATGTAGTTAGAATAGAGAATGTACATGAACAGCACAGAACAGCTGCCACAAGACCATTATTGATATAGTATACGAAAGTGAATGGTTCCATATTGTGGTTACAGCAGTGGCAAAATGAGCGTCAACGGAGCGTCAACGATTCTTGGTCCTGTATGTCGGGCAAGAAACGCGCAGTTCGGTAGTGTTTATACATAATCGAAGTGTTGCCATCCTTTATAGGCAATAACAAATGCAACATGCTCCCTGCCCCATCTTGAAAATGAGCGTCAACAGAGCGTCAACAATTTTAGGTCTTGTTAGTCTGGTAATTATGAAGTAATTTTGTAGTGGTTCTACATAACAACAGCATTGACAACCTTTAGACCCAAAGAAGAAAGTGAAACGCTGCCTGCCCCAGCTTGAAAATGTGTGTCAACGGAGCATAAACGATTTTTGGTCATGTAAGTTGGGTAATAAAAACGCGATTTGGCAGGGAGTTTACATACTGGAAGTGTTGCCACCCTTTATAGGCAAAAAAAGAACAAACACGCACCCTGCCCCATCTTGAAAATGACCGTCAATAGAGCGTCAACGATTTTAGGTCTTGTTAGTCTGGTAATGAAGAAGTGATTTTATGGTGGTTATACATAACAACAGTATGGACAACCGTTATGAACAGAAAAGAAAGTGAGACACTCCGTGTCACATCTTGAAAATGACCGTCAACCCAGGGTCAACAATTTGTGATTGTGTAAGTCGGGTAATAAAAACGCGATTTAGTAGTCATTACACCTAATGGATGTGTTGCCATCCTTTATAGGCAAAGAAGGAAGCGTCACGCTCCCTGCCCCAGCATGAAACTGTGAGTTCATGGAGTGTTGATGATCTTGGGCCTGCGATCATGGTTCATTGAAGCGAGCTGCAGCTGTTCAAGTCAATGTACTTCGTTTTGGCCGTTTTGGCAGTCTAAAACTCTCGTGAATACTCAGTTGCATCTTTGTAAATGAAATAAGTTGTTACTGTTCAGGAGGCTATTGCGGGAATATCATTTGCATACTTCCTCATAGAGGGTGCTAATTACTTGTTTATGGATACGTGCGATCAAGCGCCACTTAGATTACCCACGATGCAAGACCATCAATTGATGATGCTCGATTGACGCTCATTTTCAGGATGGGGCAGGGAGCGTCTCTCTAGCTGTTTGCTATATAAAGGTTGTCAATACATCACAAAATGATAATGCAGTACCATAGTCAATAGTATGCAATGAACAGTAGGATATTTGAATGCGACCATAAATAGAAAAACCCGAAACGCAGACCCGGAGATCGGACCTGACTGGTCGAGCCAAACCGGGCGAAACCCGCGGCTCGACGGGTCCGCAGCCGGGCTTGGACCGCTTAGATGCAGCAGATCACTTGTCTGGACGGTTCTGGAACTGATCTAAACTGTTTTTCTGGTCCAAACCCAGACGGCAGGTAGGTAACCCGGACCCGTCGCTAACACTAAGGACCGGTGATCGTCTGGGGACGATATGAACAGTCGCCAAATGCTCTCCACATGTTGTCGGTGATAGTGTGGCTGCAGTTGTGTCTGTGTAGGGCTGCATACGCGCCGGATCCATCAATTCAGCCGTCATTTACTACATGTCTGTCTCAGGTAAGCGGTTGGCTGCGCACCCACATCCAGTATGCGTCAGTTCCTCAAGCCTCATCTGCTTCTGCTAAATACTCTCCATGCTGTGCTATACCGTTTTGGAGATTGTGCCCAACATGCAGCCAGCTTTAACTTCTTCGCCTAGCTTGCCACACACTGTATCTTTTGCGTCATCTTTGTCATATTCCCTATACTCCTCATTGTCAGAACTTGCAAGATCACCCAGATTGTCTCTGATAGCATTCAACATCTCATCAAATGATGTTTCAGGCTTTCTGGTTGTCGATTGTGCCTTTTCAGCATTTCTCATATCTTCCTGCTCCTGTATAATGGCTGTCTCTGAATCTTGAACTTTCTTTCTTGCCACAGCGGTCTCCGTATCCACAAAATCCTCGATCAATTTCTCTCTCTCTTCGTTGCCTAACAAATGAGCTTTTCATCTTTCCTCTGCGGTAAGCCTCTTGTCAGATTGTAAGCTGCGCAATGTTCCCAACGCTTGTACCCTTTCTGCCCCCAACCCTCTCGTGCCTTCATTCGCTTCATGCCATCATTTTGTTGACTGCTTGGTCGATTTGCTGTATTTGCCCTCCGTAAGTGGTGAAAGGTTCATTTTCAGAACATTGACCATTGTATTGTGTGTTGACATTGTTATCGGGTGAGATGTTCGATGTTGCAAGATATGGACCGCATGGAGGCAAGCTGTGTTTTTCATGTCAAGGTTGCTAGGTTGGATTAACTTGAACAAAGCAAAATCTGCGTTTTGACCGTGACTTCATGGGGAATAGTCATGCTAACCACACATCATGACTTGATGCCTAATGTGTAATTCATATACAATCCAGGCGATGTCTTGAGCCAAACATCTCCAGATGAGCTTTCAATATCTATCAAATATGAGATTGCAGCTGTCGTGCACCACTATGTACCTCTGTAATCATACAAACAACATTGGATTGACTTGGTTCAAATCATCAGACCATTCAAATCCCCTACAGTGATACGCAAGAGGATTCATCCTGAATCGACTGTGAAATTCGGCTGTCACTCCTTCCATTTAGTCTTGAAGCTAACTATATATTCCTCAGGACTTGCCACTTCTTTTCGTTATCATCATCCTCATCTGTCCACAATAGCAAGTCATGGCTGAACAAACACCTCAGCCATGTGCGATTGGATCCGAATCGAGCCAAACCACAGGCGCTTCATCTAAAGCTCCACCCGCTGAGACACAGCAGCACTACAGACAGCAGTTAGTCCACTGCAACGCTGCAATTGGAGACATCAAAAATATGAAGCAGGATGCACATTTGAAAATTTTATGTGAATCTGGAGGCACCAAGAATACAAAGCAGCATGCAATTGGATGTGTGTAACTCCATATCGAAGTAGAAGGTACCCACCTAACGATATACTGTACACCTTATATACACCATGAGCTACACGACCAATTCATTGCTGGCCGTAATGGGAAAGCTCCATGGTCAACGAAAGGATTTGTCTGCAAAGTCGTCGAAAGTGAACATCGTGATGTTGTCAGCTCTGGGATTTTCGCATGCTCATTTCATGACAAACATCCCCGGCTGTGCATGAAACAGGCTTTAAGGACCTGAGAGGAGGCGATGGAGTCAGATATGGTTGAGGTAATAGCCGAATACCACTTTTAGAATCAGCAACCGATTTGTTGTAGGTTTTTAACATGTCAGGTACTGTGGCAATGCAAGGAGGTTGGGTACAGCTAGAACAGTCTGACATGTACCTTGCCTTGTATAAGGCCAAAATGGCCAAAGGATGGTTTTCGTGTGCCGCAATGGAGGAAATGCAACAACTAATCAAGACACCTCGCGCTGAAGTCCGAGAAGAGATGAAGTGGGGTGTTGACTTTCCAGGGCATAAAGAAGTGAACGCTGCATGGGAAGGACACCTGGCAATGGTTCGTGAAAATCAAACGGACGGTTCTCTGCCTGCCCACAATGGCACAGTAAAGAACCAACAGACACGCTGGAGGTGCAAGGGATAGGGTGCACCTCCGCCCGAACCAGCGCCACCTCCACCCTCAATGCGAACTGCACCATGTGATGACAGTGTGGGAAGGCAAATCTCCAAATAGAACGTGTGTTACCCGGATATGCGTATATACATACACTTCTTCCCCAAGCTGAATTTTTCAATCTTAATCCATATGCTAAGGATCGCAAGCATGATATTGATTTTATTCCAGATTTGCCGACTGATGAACGATCATCCACTGGTTAGTACACTATCTGCTGTGTGGTAATGCAGCTGACATCCATTTTGAAGACAAAAGCAGCCTTTTGATTGAACCTGACAGTGAAGATGAGAATTGATAGAAGGGAACGGGACTTTTGAGTATTATCATGATGTACAATTAGCGGACACTCTAAAGTATATTTTAAAGGAAATATTTATATGGATTATTAAAGAACAATGTAGTGATAAGGGAGAATGTACATGAGCATGATAGAACTGCTGCCACAAGACAATTGATGATATTCTATGCCAAAGTGAATGGTTGCATATAGCAGATACGCCTAGGGCAAAATAAGCGTCAACAGAGCGGCAATGATTTTTGGTTCTTTAAGTCAGGTAATTCACAAGTGAATCAGTCGTTGTTATGCACAATCATTGAATTCGCTGCCTTCATAGGCAAAACAGAAAGCATCACGCTCCATGTCCCATGTTGACAATGATCATCAATGGAGCGACAATGATTTTTGGTCTTGCAACTTGTGTGATCTAATTTGGAAAGATCGCTGACATCAATAAACCGGGAGTTGGCAGCCTTCATAGGCAGATAAGCAAGCAATGTTCCTGTGACTGCCTCCCTGATAATCACAACTTGATTCATTTTCAAAGCTGCAACTCAGTCATCCTGAGTGTTTTAGCCCATAGAACCAGTCACAACTTCATATATAGTCATTAATGTCCATATTGCGCTGTGATTAACCATGATGAAAAGCCAAAAATCATTGACGCTCCTTTGATGCTCATTTTCAAGATTGGGCAGGAAGTGTGCAGCTTTCTCTTTGGGCTATAAAGGTGGCCTGTACTGTGGGTATGTATAACAACAACCAAGTCAGTCGTTAGTTACCTGACTTACCAGACTAAAAATCGTTGATGGTTCATTGACGCTCATTATTAGGAGATAGTAATGATGTCATACGTGGTGGTTTTGCCTATTAAGCCGGCTAATGCTTTCAGTACGCATTACAACTACCCAGTCTCTGATCAATTACCTGACATCAAAGACTAGAAATCGTTGATGCTCAGTTGATGGTCATTGTCAGAACCGGGCAGGGCGCTGGTCGCTTTCTCTGTTGCCTATACAGGCAGCCTATACGTCATTTACAAATGGCTGCAATCAATCTCCACCCAGATTAACCATGATGCAAGGCCAAACATTGTTGACACTCCGTTGACGCTCATTTTCAGAAAGAGGCAGGGAGTGTCTCGCTTGCTCTTTTGCATCTAAATGCGACCTGTACCTCATTGATGCAGGTCTGCATCCGGTTGCCACTCCGATTACCCAAGATGCAAGATCCTAAATCACCGACACCCCATTGACTCTCATCATCAGGATGGGGCAGGGAGGGTGTCTCCCTTGTTTTTGAATATACAGGCGGCCAATACATCAGAAAAGGACAATGACTTACCAAAGTCAATTTTATACGATTAGCAGTAGGATATCTGAATGCGACCGTAGATAGAACCCCCAGAAAACTGGAACCAGGCATTGGAACTGACGTGTCTAGCCTAACCGGGCAAATCCCATGGGTTGCAGGGTACAGGTCTGAGGTTGGCCCACAAAGAGAAAGCAGGTGGGGTGTATGGATGGGTCTGGAACTGAACTGAACCGTTCTAGCGGTTCAAACCCGGACTACTTGTTCGATACCTGGACCCATTGCTAACACTAGTCATCAACCATTCTCAAAGTCTACAAAATGGTCCTATATTGATATGTCTTATATTATAGCATTTTTGCTCAAGCTGTCTATGTCTGTAGCTCACTATATACATTCAAAAAAGTGCTCTTCAAGATGGCAATCAGATGGGGTTTACCAGCATCAGATAGTGCACACAGTACGGGTTATGCACTGGTCTCGATAGGCATATCTGTGCGCACTCAGCGGATTCAATCTACTGCACTTAAAAGACCGAAATGAGCACAATTTGGGGGTATGGATCTGGCCAAATTGCAGGGATCAGTCAATGCAGTTGGATTGGGGTAATCAGGAAAATTAAGTCGAGGGTGATTTATTACTCATGGAGGGGGCTTACAGAGCCAGTTTGGATATGGAGACTATGTATGCAGAGCATGACAATTGAGGATACTACTCTAGCTCAATTTGGACTGCACACAGAGGATATCAATCTGGGATGGCTGCTGCCAGTTCTTTGCGACAGTCCTTTCTAGCTGGCTGTAGCTGGTTCTTGGAACTTGGCTGCTGCCAGGCAATTTGTGATGGCCATAAAAGGTTCTTGGAGGCAGTTGGTCAAAAATGGCTGTTTGCAGTACTTGAACACCGCATGATTATGGTCAAACCGATTTAGTAGCATCGAGAGCTCAATCGAACTAGGCGAATCAGAAGTCCTAAATTCACCTCGCAGTCAGTGTGAAGTGGTCCGAATGTGCCGAGCAATTTTGACTTCCATACTCTGGGAGCTAGCTGCGCATAATATTCTTTGGTGTCCTCGAAGACGGGCTGCAGGTAGTGGTTGGAGACTGTTGATTAAGCCAATCACCCAATGAATTGAACATGGCTGGAGAGTATTTCAGTATTGACATACAAAGTTAGGATGACCGGATGACAGCTATTGTATAATTTTGAGTTCTGGACCACTGCTAGAGTAGTAGACCAGATACTCACAGCTTGCAGTTGGTAATGGGAGAATGTGGGTATAAATGTGCATAAAGGGGTAGGAGTGTCTGGATGACAATTTGAAAGGTGACTCCGATACCTGAAAATCTCAACGATGTAGATCACCATTATGTTGGAGAATACAATCTATTTTCATGCTCTCGTATTGAGATTTTGTAGTTCAACCTAATTTGCATAGTTCATTATGGCATGGGATAATATCAAATCCTCTCACTCTCCATGAGACAGAACTACTCAGTTCTCACATAGAGATGCATGGGAATGTACTGTCAGATACTATCACTTATCAGTGATGCCCAGTACATGTACTACCACCATGGTAATGACTAAAAGAAATCTTGCTTTCTGAAATACATGGTGAACATAACCTAAGCTACCATCCGATACAGTTGCTGTAACACAGGCGGAATCGAGTCCAAAATACACTCAACTACATGTATCCCTTCTAAGTATCCCTCTATCTTGTCTCGCTATCAGACTTGATATTGATCATATACAAGGACTAATCACAGGTTCACTTTGAAGCCTCACTCAGGTGCAGAAAGTAATCAGAATAGAACAAATGTAGAATAGCTTTCCAATCTGAATATATTGTTGAGGTTTGTTTGCTTTGTTCAGAAGGTTGCCCTCTATACGAGGCGATGATCGAAAGGTCTTTATACCTCTTCCCTCTGCGCTCTAGCTCCTAATTGTAACCACACTTTTCTTTAGATGAATCCTCACTATCCTCTGGTCCTCCAATCCACAGGCTCTGATAAGCAGTCGGCCTAGACTTCCTCCAAGCAGATGGTATCCCGTCAGTCCTCCAGTCATTCCGGACCAGCAGTATCCTTCTGATACAGATCCCCAGACTAATTAGTATCCATCGGACTGTTGTATTCCGGACCATCTTCCTCTTTGAACCCTTCAATAGCCTTCTTCCATATTATGCTCAAACATCTCTATCCTACTGGCCATAGCTGATGCCAATCGAGAGCTACTTGTTATACAGGTTACGATGGCTGGCATCATTTGGTATCTTTGTCCATAAAGAACACAGTGATGTGTGTTTGCATTGTATTAACACACCATTGCAACTATGACTACATTCGAGGGTGGGTAGTGACGACGTGGTCGAGAAATTCATACCACTCAGTCATTGGTGTGGCCACCTATGGGATGGCAATCCACGGTTCTGTGATTCCGAGGGGATTACTGAACCCGTAATTCGTAGTAATGTTGTCGCACAGGGGGGTGCACCCAAAGTCACTTGCCTGGGGCTTATTACGCCACCTCGAAAATTGTAAGTGATTTTCCAATTGCAAATAGTGTATCGTAGTGACACCCGCATAACTACATATTACCCTGACAAGATAGCGAGTCACCTGCCATGCCGACCTGCCCGTATCAGGGATGCCACCGCATCATTGTGACCAATCAGTTATTCACACTTTTAGCAATGGTTATGGACCGTCGCAGCAGTTCGGGGCCTGGGTCAGAACCGAACTGTCGCCAAAATGGCGGTTCGGGTCCTCATACACCTGAACTGTCAATTCTGGTACGGTTTGATGGAAATCTCCCAACCAGTCTGAATTGGGTGGGTTGTAAACGGGTTGTCCAGTGGGTCCGTCTGTAGATTCGTATAATGCTCTGGATTTTGCTGTTTGATAATAGTATTTGATTGAAATCACTTATTGAACATCCAGCAATGCATTTTTGAACGCTTTGCAGGTTGCAATATCGATCATTTTGGAATCAATGCTTTTTGTTTTGTGTTTGGTATTTTGGACAACTATGACGGTCAATTGTTCTGTTATGATCTCAAATATCCATGCGATACATTGATTACCCAATTTTCGAGACCAATCATCTTGACGCTCTGTTGATATTCATATTCAAGATGGGGTAACGAAGATGTAGTGCAGTGGTTTAGTTGAAACGGCCGACATTGCATGGTACATGACATATTGCCACAAAGTGACACTGAGATTACCAGAGATTCAAGACTAAAAATCATTGAGGCTCCTTTCACGCTCATTTTCAGGATGGGGCAGGGAACGTGCAACCATTGATTTTGTTGCTGAAGGCGGCTAACACCACATTTATGGATGTCTGAAACAGATCACCACTTAGATAACCCAAGATGCAAAACCAACAATCATTGGTGCTCCTTTGATTCTGATTTTCAGTCTGGGACACTGACCATGTCGCTTTCAAGTTTGCCTATGAAGGCTGTCATTACTCTTATGATGCCTAACCACTACCACATCACTTCGTAATGACTTAACTAGAATGAGTAATAATTGTTGATGCTCCATTGACGCTCATTTTCATGATGGGGTAACAACAATATCACGCATTCTTTGCCTGAAACAACCGCCAATACATCGTATATGAATCATTACCACAAATCAAAACTTAGACAACCCAAGATGCAAAGCCAACAATCGTTGAGACCCGATTGATGCGTATTTTGAGAATGGCGTAGTGACCATATCGCTTGCTGTTTCGCCTATGCAGGCAGCCAATACATCGGCTATGCTTAACAGTGACCAAATCACTTTACAAGTATCTTGCTTACAAGACCAAAAATTGTTGACACTCCATTGATGCTCCTTTTAATATAGTGTCTAGCCAATATCTGCTGCCATCAGTAATTGTGTGAGCAATTATTTGAACTTATTGGTTACTTTTCTGCCAGGTTGAGACTCAGCCATTTGGCCAAGCCGAGCCCAGTAATACTCTTGCATGGGTTGCCCTGATCCTTCTAAAATTGAAATATCTTGCTGTATTACACATTTCGCTGGCTATACTTGTGTATAGAAACAAATATACAAATGTGACTGCTCAATATTCTCCCATAAAATTTCTCCAAGTGAAATTATCCCTCAAGCAACATATAGAACCTGGTGTCAACATATTGACCCGTTCTGTCCTATGTCATCTTGATTCCCATATTCCTCCTTGTTTCCATTGCAGTGACCGTCATGAACCCCTTTTCAGCCTGTTCCTGTTACCTCTGTGTTGGCCAAATGAATCTGGAAACATTTTGTGGGGCACTCACAACCCGGTGCTCTGGGCTTTCTGGCGCCTCGATGCCATTCTCAAGCTCTGTATCTGCTGCGTCATCTGTATTGTAGTCGTCTTCACTGGTCGTTAGATTATCCAATTCACCATTCTAGTTTAGCTAGTGTTCGACGTCGGAAATGAATTTAGGTTGCCAACTCTCATCTCATTCGGCTGGATGACACTGAAATCTTCGGATTCGGCGGACATTTAATACTCGAGTTCGTCCTCTTGGGAGCTACCTTACAGACAATACCGGTGGCAAAGGTGATCTTTCTGACAATTGAAACGCAGCGGCACCATCATGTCAAACGAGTTATCAGGAAGCTTTGACCATCCCATTAGTATCCGAGATGTATTGTATGGTTGTCATTTGCGTATTTTGTGCACGAGATTCCTTATGTGTAGCACATAGGTTTTGGCTGCACTGCTACAACCCCACAAAGTCTTGGACCTTGGCCATTCTGTGCAATTTCCTTTCCTCTGCCTCTTTTTCAAAACCAAGTCGTTTTCAGTTTCCACAGTATCCAATGCTGTGTAATCGCCTGCCAGTATACCATTATTGGCTCAAGCAACCTCCCTGACTACGACTATTTCCCGAAGCACCTCGCTATTGGTTTCACACTGTCTCCAGCCGATAACCTCTCGCCCAAGGGAAAACAGGCCTCCACTCTGACACCATGTGGTATGATGGAGAATATGTCTAGTGCCACATTGGAGAGATCAGCGAACTTTGAGTGAGTTTCCACTTGTTAATGCCACCAGTCAGTGATATCCAGTAACCACAATGTACTGCTAATCTCCATGTGGTCAGAGTGGTAATCATTAAGATTTGAATTAACTTGCCCCCAGTTCGGTGGTACTGCAGGCGGTGAATTCGGATAGACCTATGTGGCTGGTATTTAGCGCACTGCATGATTGCTTCATCTGGGTGTCGTTTCAGCCACATTTTCAGGTGTTAGGTATTCTGCATCATTGGTGGACAAATCATATGGATCAAATAACCACTGACCAAATCCAGAAGCCTTTGCAGAGGGGAAGGGTTTGCTGCCAGGCAAATGTTCGGGTTAATTGACCGACATTCGTCGTTGTTTGCCACTGTATTCATTCTCCACATACTTCAGAAACACCTCGAGGTGTTGGGTAGTGAAAGAAGTCTCGTCCTGAGGATTACTATCCATTGCCATGTCCCACTTCCTGATTGATCGCAACTTCCGGAAAGGATCAAAGATATGTGCTGGAATGAGACGCATACCAGACGTTGGAGTAACTTCAGCGTGATATTTGGACGGCTTCCGTTGCACAAAGTTCACAGCAAAGTATATGTCTTCCTTCCTTTGAGCCTTCTTCCTAGCTGAAGCTTGCATAACGCCGTCCATATCAATGAACATGTCATTGAAGATAGTGATGATGTGATGCAGAGTAACTGTATGCCTTTTTGACATCCACAGGGTCCTGTATCGGAATGGCCTCAGGACTTCCATGACGTACTTACCATGGTCCATTCATCTTGTGTTGTGAAGTGGGGCCAGGAATCACTGTATTTTCGATTCTGGACCCACTTGCGGGTGACATCTCATCATCTGTGGGCTTGCTCAAGCAATTCCAGTGTCAAATTCCACCATGTTTGCACTTCCACAATAGGTAGTACTGGATTCCGTACTTTGGCATTGTGACAGTCAATGAACTCGTTTCGATGACGCGGTTTCAGTATAATCAATACAGTAAGCACTGTAGGCTATATGAACGTTAGTTTCTGTGAAGGGGGTGATTCGACCTAGGTCACTACATCTTTAAGTATCTATAGAGACCTAAGTAAGTACTTGGTACACGGCCGTAGTTCCTATCGTAATTCCTCTGTGTATGTCCAGATACCATGTATGGGTAATCTGAAGCGATCGTAAATGCACGAGTGACAGATATGTAATGTTGTATCCGACCCTATTCACTGAATAGTACTCAATAGTATTGTGGCAGGATAAAATGTTGACTGTACATATCGCTTTGTATGATTAAATCTGATGTTGAGTATTCGTACAATGAATCTTGGAGAGTGATGAATATTGTAAGTATGTTCGTATAATTAACCCCAGTGATTAATTAAGATAGTAAACTATATTCGTATAATTAATGTCGGTGATTAATCAATATCGTAAGTATATTCCTAAAATCAAACTCGGTGATTAAATAATATCGTAAATGAGATTCTATAATTAATCTCAGTGATCAATTTATATCGTGGCTGTAATATTTTGCCTGTTCATAGTGCAATGTAAATTGACACATATCTTCACAAAATCCATCTTATCTTTCCTTGATGAATCAGGCATTCTGATACTATCAGCAATATTCCGTCTAGGTGTACTCTCCCAAAATGCTCAGCTTTCCCTTGCTGAAGAATTCTCGCGTCTGTCATTTCTGTTGTTTAGTTAGACTCCCAAATCGAAGAAATTGTTGATGATTGGTAGGGTCTCGATAATTCTTAAACACTTTTCGACAGTGAGTGGTATTGTGATTAGCGCTTTTAACAATCTGATGCATGGGAAGTAATAGCGATTGTGATGAATCAAGCTCGATATCTGAACCAATCTTGAGATATGTCTCACAGTGTTCAGAATTGTTATGAAGATCCAACAGGGGATTATCCGATTCCGGAACTGAGGATCCTTCAGATTCTTGATTTGGTTGTGTCATTACCATACAGGTATTGATATATTCTGAAGGGAATATCTTATAAAACTGATAATAAGATAATAGCTAGGCATACTGGATTATACTCTCCAGTCACCAGATGCACTGTGCAGAGAATAAAAGATCTTCTTTTTGGAACCGATCAAGTAATACCAATAATGCACACAATATGATGTCATTCTCGCCATTGAATGTGTTCTCTGTCATGGAGTGGGGGAACCCTTCACAATTGTAATGGATAATACTACTATACTTCGTAATCATAATAATAATAATAGGAACTGGAAATAACAATGATATCTCAGCTGTGTCTTCGGAGGTAGAAATCGTTCGTGCTTGTGGGGCTACAGTTCCAAAGCCTGTGCTTTGTCGTTCTTTCATAGCCATTCTTGGACTACCGAAGTATATGTCCGAACCTTTGCTATGATTTCATCCGTCACACCTTAGAGTACTCATTTATTACGAACGAGGCTCTTAAACAGAGGACCACACATCCCAGAGGTTATCCTGTAATTGCATGATAGGTTTTAAACTGTTACGTCCCCATATGGGCCATCATCCGCAATAAGATTTAATCAAACAGTAACATCAACTTAGATATCTCGCAAATGGTTTGTTTCGGATAGTCAAAACCGCTCAGTCGCCTGATGTGGTAATGTGGAGGGCTATAAACAGATTGCTTGATAAATTAAGATACAACCTTCACCAGATGAGGCAACTTGGCTTATCTGCTTCAGAGATTTACATGGCAGCCCTCCATTGCTCTGTCGACATTTGACTTGATGTACCGCACCAGTATCATTGATCTGATAGTAATTAACCATAATATGTTGTTCCCAGCCAGGGTTCGGAGGTTTATCAGGTCTTATCGACTTAGCCCAACCTCTTCATCAATCAGGCACACCATGCTTAGGCCGTTACCATTCCATTTGACCTGAGAGTACCCGAGTTGTTCCGCTCCACAAGGGACTGGCTCGGAGTCCCATTTGATCGCATTTTGGCTATTGTCTGCCGGACATGTCAGTCGCTTTCCTGCAATTGATGTGTCTAGTCCCACTTAGCATAGTTTAATGAATGAAGTTGGAAATAACTGGCACCTTATATCCCTGAAGGATAATAGGCAAGGCCAAGATTATTGCATCATCAAATCAGATCTACAGTGGTATGTGACTGTTCAATCAATCCGCTAGTGGTGCTGCTCACTATCCAATCAACATGAGGCGTGCAATCAACCGCTAAGTATCATACACATGGCTACTAACTACTCCATTGTGAGATCAGGAATATGTACTATACGGTATTATTCAACCCGTTATGTTGATCTCGAAGTAGACCAGTACCAACACCTCTGTTAAAGGAGAACCCCTAACAGTTTCAGGTCTTTCAAAATGTCTTGAAATACGTACTTTCTCAATAATATTTGCCAAACCTGGTCTCATAGCCGACCCCTTGTTGATTCTAGCGTTGCCCTCTTTTCACTGTCCTTGACTCTTTCCAATGTCTGTGCTTTCATTCCCTCCAAATTGCTGATCACGCTCATGGGCTTCTCAAGACTTGGTGCGGCCTTTTACACCATGACTGTTCATGAGGGCACCCAAAGCAAGCTGAATGACGTGCACCATGCATGGCATGGTGTTCTCATTGCAGGCCAGTCGATTCCGGAGGCATCGATGGTTGATTGTACTTCCCAAGTAATCAAGTAGTTTGAAGAGGCATTAACAGTCATAATTCCAAGGAAACAGCGGTCGGTAAGCTCAAGACGATCAACAACTTCTTTCAAATGTATCTCTAGCCCTGCTCCAGTATGTTGACCCTTCATCTATTTTGCTTAATTAGTTTTCAAATGGGAGGAGAAGTGGCTATCAACCTCGTCAACAGCGAGTTGTACTTCTCGCAACACCCAATGTTGATTCACATAGTAAGCTACGACTGATGTTTAGGCTAATTTGTTCATTGATTCCCACCCATCCAAAGCTAAGCTTACCTTATTTCTCAATGGCAATTGCTTCTTAATTGCATCCACAGTCAGTGAGTATTCCCTCAGGCAAATGTTGCTAAGGGCGCTGGCGGATGGAAGCACCAGCTCGCCGCATAACACATTACATGACTGTTGTAGCTCTAGGTTTGAAATTGCATGGCATGGCAAATGAGCCGAAACCAAATCTTACATGAGGTAGTGTTTCCAGGTGTCTTGGTGAAATTCTGTAGTTAGGAAGTCTTTTGCTGCTAGTTTGGAATGTTTTGCCTGTCAATTGTATTAATATAGATAAGATCTAACTGTCGAATATGAATTTCTGTTGCAATCTTACATTTGTAATTACTCGACTGCCTTGTCTTGTCAGTTCGGAAAAAGCCGCGTGATCAACGCTTGTTCTTGTCAATTTCAAACCTTCCGACTCTGTGAATTCATTTAACCTTGCAATGTGCACTTTTGCCAGCAAGTGTTTCCCTATTGAGCTGGTCCCCTGATCTGATGGATGGTGAAGAACTTGATGACAAACAATACATATGATGCCAGTGGAGCCAGTCTCCATAATTCCGCAGTGCAAATAGAAACGCCATGAAGGTTTCTGTCTAGAAATATTGCATGCGATAGGATGCTTCGAGCCCACAGTCATAGAAGCCCACAAAGTATCCAATATGATTTGTAAAGTAAGGTCACTCAAAACACGAATGAAGACATGGTCATCTTTGGAAGATAGCATAACCTCTACCAACCAGATATTCAAACATTGCGAATCTGACATGGTGGTAGGAATTTGAACGCTGAATAATTCCAGTGGAGAGACTGTCAACAGTCACATTGTTGTTAAGTAGAATGCTGGTTTGTAAATTGTGACTCTGGAGCTACTCGCAAGACAAACGTAAGACCTGTGAGACATTGGAAGCATAATTTTGAATGTGTATAGAAGGACATATTGAAATGACTGACCATTGAAAACTCAATTTAGGAATGAAGCAAGGCATTTCATTGCTGTGAAGCTTACTGAGCCCCAGAAAAACTGTTGCTGATCCACTGATGCTTATTTTTGAGAGGCTGTAGCAGAATTGTTACTAGCATCGTGCCCATGAAGGCGGCCAATACATTGATTATGGGTTGATGTCAATGCACAGCCCTTGGATTATGCAAGTTGCAAGCCTCAAAATCGTCAATGCTCCATTGACGTTCTGTTGACGCTCATTTTCGCAATATAGTAGACAGGTTGTCGCAAGCATGTTTGCATAGAAACACGGCCGATAGTTCTAATATGAGTTTATGGCCTCGCTCAGCCCGTGGATTGTTCAATATGCAATGTCGAAAATGATTGACATTCGGTTGACATTCATTTCTAGGGTGAGGTAATGAGCCAGTCGCTTCCGTGTTTGGCTATATACCTGACCAATACATTTGCTTCGCAAGGATGTGACAATTCAGCCCTTTGATCACAGAATGTGTATGACTGATCATCTTTGATGCTTCATTGACACTCACACTAAAAATATCAATACCATCATCGTACTCTCAATAATTGTATGCAATGAATTGTTGAGTCATTATTGACAACTAACATAGCATCTCTATGTACAATCATTTGCATCCAGAAACTTCGTAGCCTCTCAATTTCTAATAAACTGCTATCCAAGGTATCTGACTGATGGATAACGTGGCCCAATACCATTGCCGCGCAATCGGCCGGCGACTTACTGCATATAGACGTTTTCACTAGGTTTTGAATAATATGGCCTGACTTTCTATCCTTTCCTCATCCAGCTCCTTCTCCTGTATTTGTATGACTTATCATAAGCAATTTGAACTATCTCAACTATGTGCACCAGGTCTGTGCGGAGAGTTATGCAGTTGGATGCATGGATGAATGGAGCAAGATGATTGTCATTCAGACAGATTTGTAATGTGCACTGACCACTCCTTCTCTAACTTGTATGACATCACTCACTTAAATCATGTTAGTAAAATTTGTCACTAATTTAGCTGTTGCTTTCTTACTCAAAAGTAATTGTCAAACAGATATTGAGTTTATTCGTTGTCTTACAGCCTGATTTGGATTCTAGAACTGTCACACGGTGTGTATGACCCTTGCACATGCACTGACGAATTATTATGTGTCACAATTTGGTCACTAAAATCAAGAAAAAGCTGACACATAGCAAAATTGGTACATGAATTGCATTTCACTGAGATATGTCGTCAATGTTACCCATTGCCAATCCATTCCTCCAGCAATGCGGGAGCCATAACGATTTCTTCTTCTTCTTCTGATTTCGATATAGAGATTATCTAGGGATGCAAAATGCAGCAGTAAAAGAATACGGAATCAACTGGGTTGGCCCTCTGAATACGTAATGAATCTGGCTTCCCATGAGGCAGAAGTCACGCTGTGCCTTTGGTCAAATATATCTTTGCGGAATCTAGCCTGATATGATTTCTTTCTGGTTGAGATGTTGATTGCAGAATTTGCAGTATTCCAGGGACAATATCAAGACATGCCATAAGCTCTCTAAATGTTGTGGGTGCAGGTGCGGTTTCACCAGCATCTGTTTGCAGTTAAACAACTGCTGGAACCATCAATTGCGTTGTGCGGTACTTATTATCTCTTTCACAGAAGTAATCGGCTGCATCCCGCCATCCCAGTTGTGTCAATTGGTCAAGCTTCATCTGCATCTATTGAAACCTCTCCACGCGCTGCGGTACAATGTTGGTGATTGTGCGCATCCCCCAGCTGGGTTCGTCATCTTCGCTGAGCTTGCCCGGCTCTGTTCCTTCATCATCCTCATCATCTCCCGCCTCCTCATCATCGGAACTTGCAGGATCGCTCAGACTGTCCATGATAGCAACCGCCATCTCCTGTAATCCTTATATGGGCTCTCTGGTCATCAATCCCACATTTTCAGTTGTCCTCATATCATCCTACTCATGCTCAATCGCTGTCTCTTCATCTTCAACTGGCTTTTTTGCCGCAGTGGTTTCTCTGTCAGCACAATTCTCGATCCATTTCTCTTTCTCTCCAAGGCTTCAAAAGTGCGTTTCTCGTCATTTCTCCCCTGCCAGCTGCTTGTTGGATCGCAAGCCGTACAATGCCCCAAAGGCTCGGAATGTTTCTGCTTGCAAGATGCTCTTGCCTTCATTCGGTTGATGACGTCGTGGTGTCGAACGCTTTGTCGGTCTGACTTATTCACTGAACGCAAGCAGCGAAACGTTCTTGTTCGCAGCATTGACCATTGCAGTTTGTTTTGACTTTGTTGTTGGGCGAGATGTTGGATGTAACAAGAAATGGACAATATAGAACTATGGTGCATCTTCTATGTCAAGGTTGGTACGTTTCATCGACTGGAATATAGCACAATCTGCGTTTTGACTGTGACTAAAATGGGAATAGTTAGGCTTACTGTACAACATGACTTGATTGATTTTGTCAGTTTCATGAAATATCCCAGGGATTTTTTGAGACAAACATCAGCAGACATCCTTTCCCTCAAAGATTTTCCTGTTTATATCTGACAATCAGGAGATTTCGGCTGTGGTACACTGTTATTTATCCCTGTACAGAAACACAAAACCTCAGACCGACTTACTACAAATAGAGGGACGGTGGGAAACCCCTGCAACATCCAGACATATGCGCCAGGATTTTTGTTGAGCAGAACGTGCGTTTTGGCTGTTGGTTGATCTATTCTGACTTCGAGCAAACAATATATTCCTCAGAACTACCCACTTCTATTTGTTTATCATCTTCCTCTCCTATTGCACACCAGCATATCATGGCTACACAAAAACATCAGCCAGGTGACAGCGGATCCAAATTGAGCAGATCGACAGGCGCTTCATCCAATGTGTCACTTGCTGGCACCCAGCAACAACGCAGACACCGGTTAGTCCACTGCAACGCTCCCAATCCCCCCCCCAACACATGACCTAGGATGCCATTTACACATTGCCCATAAGACTAGTACATCAGCAAAATGTAAGTATATCACTGGGAGCCTCTGGGAGTGTCTGAGAGTTGTCGGACCAAAATCCCATGGTGGTCAAATCCCAGAGATGACTGGACCAAAGCAGTGGGCTTCAGGTGCATCTGGGAGCAGCTGGGAGTGCTAGCAACAAGCCTGGGAGCACCCCGAATCACTTTATAGTAGTCTGGGAGAAACACCACCTCGTTTGGGAACACTGCTGGTTCCCTGGAAATCATAGCTATTACTTATCATTCGACGATTTTTAAAACTCATTTATTCTGTTTGTGTTCTCATCCATGTATCTCTGTATCTATATAGCTACCAATCTACACATGGTATATCTAGACTGGCTGCAGGCGTAGCTTGAGAACAATTCGAGGTGTGCCTGAAGATGACAATCGAGTGAACTCAGAGATACACTTGGAGGCGGTGATTGTGCAAACTTGATGATGCACATGGAGGGGGTGATGGAGTGAGTTTCAAGATGCACTTGGAGGCCGAGATCAAGTTGGACACAGAGATACACTTGGAGGCAGTGATCGAGCAAGTTTGGAGATGCACTTGCAGGTCACGTTCAGGTTAGACTGTGAGATGCACTTGGAGGCGGTGATTGAGCCAGTGTGGAGATCCATTCGGAGGCCATGATCGAGTCACCCAGAGATGCACTTGGAGGCCGAGAGTATGTTGAACACAGCGATGCACAAGGAGGCCGTGATCAAGCGAGTGTGGAGATGCATTGTGAGGCTGAGATTGTGTGACTAAGAGATGCACTCGGAGGCCGTGATCGAGCTAGTCTGGACATGCACTTGCATGCCAAGATCTAGTTAAACTGACAGATGCACTTAGAGTGTGTGACCGAGCGAGTCTGGAGATGCATTCGGAGGCCGAGATCATGTATGTCAGATATATACTTGGACGCGAAGACCACGTTGACCTGAGACATGCACTCGGCAGTCACGATTGAGCGAGTTTGGCGATGCATCTGGTGGTCAATATTCAGTCACTCTATGAAGCACTTGCAGGCCGAGATCATGATGAACTCAGACATGCACATTGACGCCAAGATCGTGTAACTCACCAGATACAAATG
>Ga0307512_10000769_pt1 | contig 47461 bp, 47 predicted proteins | sample 14_EM_MG_FD_200267 | JGI IMG/M metagenome (GOLD analysis project Ga0307512, IMG submission 200267) | Populus trichocarpa ectomycorrhiza microbial communities from riparian zone in the Pacific Northwest, United States - 14_EM | ecosystem: Host-associated > Plants > Roots > Unclassified | place... | reverse complement strand
CGGGAGAGGGAGTGGGAGGATAGGGGGTTTGGGGGACGGGGTGGTGGTGGCGGGTTTGGGGCGGGGAGGAGAAGGTTTTTTGGGGGACGGAGGGATCGGTAGATGCGAGGGGGGACTTTAGTTTTTCTTTTCTGGCGTTGTTATGGCTGGCGTTTTTCAGGATATTATGAGATTGCTTTTGTTACATTATCAAGATACTACAATATCGATGACTGCCCGTTAGATGCTTTGAAGTGGATCCCTCTGGTGGCAAGTAATTGTATAGGGTGCAAGCGCTCGGAGAATTGAAGATTTGAACTGTCCTCACTATTATTCATGCTTTTTGCTTTTTGTAACCAGATGTAACCAGAATACCATATGAACAATGTTGCGGAATGGCACCAGCGGACCGAGTGATCAATTGTGATATATAAATTAAAGGAGTACCAGACTCCATCTCGGGATGCTCGGGGGTGCTCGGGACATCCATCCCGTGCCTCAGCATTGACAGTCTAATCGTTGTGATACTCTAATCCCCTCGTTGGGTCATATCAATCCTCAACAACAATTTCCACCTTCTTCTCCTTCTCCTTCCCCTTTCCCGCCGGCTTCTTCCCGCTACTAGTCTTGATCAGCCCCATAAACTCAGGGCTAACCACATACTTCCCCTTCACCTGTCCCAGACTATACGCCACACCCTTGGGACGTCCCTTCTCGTCCACATCCTGCTCTCCATACGGACTCTGATCCTTCATCACCACGACCTCCTGCAGGAACTCGCAGGGCGTGCCGCGGTTGACTTCCATCTCTATTACTCCTTCCCCGTCTTCGTCGGGATTGCCCCACATCATGCTGATGCGGCCTGATTTGTGGACGCGGAGTTTTCCGATGAGACCTGGGGGTGGGGGAGCGGTGAGGAGGGCGAGTTGGTTCTTGAGGAGGGCTTTGCCTTTGAGGATGGATTTTTTGGTGGTGGGTTCAGGTTTGACGTCTGGGTCTTCGGCCTTGGGTTCTTGTTTTGCGGGGGTGATGATGGGAATGAGGTGTGGGAGAAGCGGTGGGAATTGGAAGAAGAAGATTTGGTTTTCAGTTTCTACGTTGCGCGAGGGTTCTGTGGGCTGTGAAATTGTTAGTGGTGAGGTGCCGGGGGCGTTTGGAGAAGGGAGGGACACACAGAGAGCATATCGACATCCTCATCGGTATCCTTCGCCTTGCCTTTGCCATCCACAGGCTCGGCCTGAGGACCTCCCAACTCGCTGAGTGCATACATCTTGTCTGCCTCCATTCTCTCAAACTCTTCTTTCTCTTCTGTGGTTGAAATGATCGGCTTCTTCTTGGGTCGAGGTTTCTTTGGCGATGTGAATTCGCCGGACTGCTTCTTCTTCCTTTCCGGTGACTCGGAGATCTTGACTTTCGATTTTGAAAGCTCGGGCGAGCTAGGAGGCAGCATAGCATCGTCGTCTTCAGGCTCATCCTTGATCTTGATATCTGTCTCAAACGTCATTTCCTTCTCCTTCATCGCTTTCAACTCGGCCTTGCCCTTCTTCGAGCTCGAGTCGGTATTAACCAGCATCTGCCGATCCATATGTTCACTCCTAGGAATTCGGATTGGTGCTCCAGCACCCCACTCATTACCCATATTCTTGTCACCATCCTCATCTTCGGACGGATTATCATCCAGCAGCGAGATATACTCTACATCCATCCGCTGTCCGTCAGACTCATCGGAACTGCTATAATCCGCCAACTTGCTATCTTCTCCCGCGACTCCTTCCGACTTTATCCGCGACTTGTAGCTGCTGAATGACCGCGATGACTTCATGAAGTTGGGCCCACGCTCGGCCATAACTTTCTGCCGCCCAGCAGTGACGATACTTCCAAGAGCGAATGGGCCAGACGCTCCAACCGGTATATCGAACCCTCCACGGCCTCTTCCTCTTCCTCCCCCCCTAGTGCCTCGTGTAGATTTGTCGCCGCGGGGTCGGACCGAGCCTTCGGCGGCGGCGGCAGCGGCGGCGGCAGCCTGCTCAGCTTGGAACTTTGCATCGAGGTTTTCGCGTTCCCTGGGGTTTATTTGTCAATCACACCAACCAAGTGAGAAGGTTAAGGTTAGAAAACTGAAACCTACTCTCGTGTCCGCCGCTGCACGACTTTCGGTTGGAATTTCAACTTTGATGCGCCGCCGCGAACTCCGGCTGCTCCCCGTGATGAAGAAAGACTGTCGAGCCGTCCCTTAGGAGGAGGTATCGGTTTCGCATCTTTGGTTTCTGCTCTGACTTCGACGGGAGCAGGAGTAGGAGTAGGAGCAGGAGCTGCTGGTTCGGCTGCCGGTGTTGGTGTTGGAGGTTCTGTTGGTGGTGCCATTGATGCTACTGGTGCCATTGGGGCGATGGGGGCTATGAATACTTCTGGCGCTCCGGAAGTTGTGCCTCCATTGTTGGCGGTGATGGAGGTGGTCGCGGCATTGTCGGCGGTGGGGGTATCTCCAGCTGGTGGTACAGCTGCAGCTGCACCTCGACGTGCTACCACCTTGGGCTTGGCTATCGGTTTCTTTGGTGGCATTTTGGTCGAGCGAGTTGATTCGGTCGAAAAGAAAGTTGGGGTTGGAATACACTCGGAGGGAATGGGGTCTTTCGGGAAAGCAGAGCCTCACAATCTGCCGGGTAAAAACCCCACAGAATAAATTCGCGCATATCACCATGCATGTGCAACAATCACGCATCATATGCACAGCATATGCCAGAGTGTATATAGTATTTACACCAAAAGGATACGCCCAAAAACCACACTAGACCGTCCACTAAATCTCTCCATCCTCATCAGAAGATAACGACACCGGCACAGTCGCCGGAGTCTCGTCGTCGTCATCGTCCTCGTCAGAAGACTCCTCGTATTCCATAGGCGGATCACCATCCTGGAAGTAACCTTGCCTTGGTCTCTTCAAACCAACATCCTCACGGTACTGCTCTCCCTCCTCCCCCTCCTCCCGTTCCTGCCTTTTCCCACTCACTGCAGGCCTCTCGGACCCTTCCCGGTGGTTCCTCTTGAACCGTTTTTTCACTTCCACCACCACCTCATCCTCGTCATCGGAGAATCGGCGCTTGGACCGGGTCTGGACGGGTACCATCGCCATCTTCCGCTTCTTTGCGGATGAGGGCGAGGGCTCCATGTGCGTGCGCTTTTTGGGGGTTGTATTGGTCGGAGAAGCGGGGGTCTGGATGGGCATTGTGGCGATGGTGGAACACTTCTTTTCGACTATACACTGTCAGCGCTGTAGTTACAATCCGCGGTGGTTTTGATCGGAAGCGCACGTTTGCTGATGGCATTGGCCATCTTGCTCCATGCCTTTGCATCGCCGGAGGTGAAGTTTTCGCTGGCAGCTACCGTGAGTAGGTCCCGCATTTTCTTGTTGAGTGTTTCTGCGTCGCTATAGACGGGTCAGTTTGTCCCAACAGGAGGGATTGGGTGAAACGTACCGAAAGACTTGATTGATGTATTTGATCATTTCTGGGCCATCATCGGCTTTGTTCTCGGAGGAAGGGTGACGCTTGGGGGGCATAATTTCAAATGGTGGGGTTTTGATGCGATGTTATGATGCCAGCGAACAGAGATTGTAAGGTTTGGGCTTGGCAGGAACACGATCTCATAGAAGTTGAGTGGGTTCCCCTAACCCTGCGGCGGGGATCCAACGAGGTCACTCGGTGTGTGATCTTGTATTTGTAACGCTGAAGGTGGCATATACAAACCGGATAGCAGCCTGGAGTTGTATAGTTGCATAGAAGACAGCATGACTGGAACAATGGACGAATATGGGTGACGGCTTGTGACAATACAAAAAGATCAGACACAAGGTACTTCACGGATCTATACCAGTTCTCTGATCCATGTAAACGGGTATGCTGCGGGAAGCTGCATCCATGAATCATATGCACAACTACATCGCTATTGGGGCTTTATCCGTATAACCGATATTCGATTTCCAGTATCATAAACTCAAACATTACCATAAACAAAGTGCCAAATAAACATCACCAACCGAAACGCTAACTCCAGAAACCGAAAACATTAACTATAACAGAAACCCCCCCGGGTGTCTATTACAACTCAAAAAGGGTATCTCCAAACGCCAAAGATCAAAGCCAACACTTGACAACCAACAGCAAAGTAGCGACAAGGAACATCAACGGCACCTTGTACTCGCTGAAGAAGCTCTTGCTGACCCTTTCGACCTCCAGTTGCGCCGCAGGAATAGCCAGAGTGGCGCAGATGTCGTCGAGCTCGAGAACGAGTCGCTCATTCCATTTAAAGATGGCTCTCGCTTCCTGGATGATTTCTGATTCGAGAAGTTTTAGCACCCAGCCCATCGCTCCCGAGTCATGAATGGGAACAAACCTGTCTTCTCCTCCTCACTGAAACCCCCTTCTACAGTCTCCATAGCATCCTTAAACTTCGCCCGCAAAGACTCCTCCTTGCCCTTCTCCACAGGAAACATAAACATATTAGTCCCGAATGCCATAGCCTCCTCATAGGTTCCAGCCGGCGGGTTAACTGGAAAAAAGTCCTTAGCAGCAAAAAGCTGTCTCAACAGGATCTTCCCGCCCGCGAACAGCGCCATAAAGTAGATATGCGCATACGCCATCACCAGATGCGGCTTCTCCTGAAGCGTCTTCTCGATGTGTGCCACGCATGCCTGCACCTCCTTCGTTGTTGGAGCGGACTCGGGGTCGAATCCGTTGGTGCCGTACATGTAGGTCAAGTCCAGGGCGATTGCGGATGCGCGACTCAAGCGCGGATCATAGAGCGCTTGGAGAGCGGTGTAGACATGCGGCTGGATGCCGGAAGGGTTGGCGAGGAGTTTCGCCCAGGTTCGCTCGAAGGCAGAGTAGACATGATAGAATGAACGGATTCCTTCGCGGTAGAGACGGTAGTCACGGAGACCGAGCATGAACCGCTGGACGACTAGGACGTTGACGCTATCGTGGAGGTCCCTGGAAGAGTTAACGGGATGTTTTATGATGTGAACCAGAGGAAAATACTTGGTGGAGGCGTTTATGGCCTGCGATAAGGAAGGCTGGTGAGGAGCTTCGGGAAATACTTCCGCCAGGCGTCTCTTCTCGTCGTCGGCTGCTGAAGACATGTTGATGCTGTTGAATTAAGGTAGATGGGTCTAGGAGGGGCTAAAGTGGGGTGATAATAGAAGGAGAGGGGGAAGATAGAAGAGTGCAAACCACCCCAAGCTTGCAGGGCCTTGGGGGTCGCCTGAGCGCTGTGCCTGCTGTGCTAGTATGACTGGCTTGTTGTCGCCGCTATGCGGGGTCGCGGATCCAGCCGCTGCTTCCTGAAACCGCGAGGCTGCTGCTGCGCCATGAGGTTCGTGACTAGATACAACTGTTCCAACTCCTCTGGACACTCCTTTGTCAGGTTAGAGTTCGCGCGCAGTCGAATGCATCATGCAGCTGAAAATCACACAAATTCCATAAAGTGGCGAGAACTGATGGAATAAATGACGGCACCGCGCACCAACGTCCGAGACTAGACGGTACCATAGGTCGGGTGCCACTGCAACGCTGACTCTCGGCAATCGCCGCTTGACACATGACGTAGAACGTCACGTGCTAACTCCTGTAGAAAGAGATCTCGAGAGCTTATAGTGTTCGACGAGAACAGAGGATCGTGTGAATTTTGGACAGACACTGCCTAAATAATCCAGAGCTGGCAGGCTGCAATGGATATCGCACAACAACTCTCAAACAATGCGACAAATCCAATCATAGGAAGAGGAGCTTCTCTGTAAGACAGCCTGGACAATCAAAGGCCCACCGAAACGGCCACCGAAACGGCTACCAGAAACGTGGGCAGCATTTCTGCAGCCCCGGTAGCAATGACCATTCCAACTTCTCCCCCCAGTCTATCGTGCCTTCTTCTCCTCCGCCCTCTTCCCTTCCATCATCAGTCGATAAGCCTCAACAATACTCCTCCTCTCCCCCGCCAGCTCCTCCCTCTTCGCTAAACTCCCCGCACTCCTCGGCACACCGTCCACATCCACCGCCGCCTTCGCACCGGCCATATACAGCAACGCCTTTGGCTTCTTGAGTACCGGTGGCGCCGGCGCAACCTCCCCAAACCTAATCGCCTCCCTCTTCCTCTCCAGATCCGCCCACGGATCCGGCGAATCGCCCCTCTTCCTCCCCCCCTTCCTCCGTTTCGCAGCCTCAAACCCCTCCCGCGCCTGCCGCAACTGCTCCTTCATCTCATCGTCATCATCACTATGTACCTCCTCCCCCTCCTCAGGCTCTTCATTCTTATCCACCACCTCCTCCTCCTTCTTAAGTTTTTTCTTCTTCCCCTCCCGCACGCTTCCATCCCTCTTGGGGAAATGCACCGGTATCGCCGCATCAACCCGGCGTCCAAACTCCCGTAGCGATTCCCCGGGCTGGATTTTCAGTTCGGACCGCGTCTGCTTCAGCGTGTCGCCGCCGCCCGAGCCATCCCCGGTAAGTTTCCGCTTTTTTGCCAGCTGCTTCTTTGTCTCGCCGTTGTCGAGGCCGCTTCTTGGTCGCGAACCACCAGACATGAGCCGTGCGAAGGCTTTGGGGGTGTCATCTTCAGCTTCCCAGGATTTTTTGGAGGAGGAGGTGCGTGATTTGCGTTTTCGTTGTTTGGTGGCGGAGAGGTTGGTGGTTTTTGCAAGTGCGGATGGGGGGAGGTCAAAACTATGCGCACTATTTGTTAGATGCGATTGGGGATGGGTAAAGGGGGGGAGGTATACTCGAGCTCTTGCGACTTGTTGCGGGCTTTTTTGTTGGCCATTTTTGTGGTGGTGGTGGTGGTTGGAGTATTGTGCAGGGAAATTTTTGAGTTTTAAGCTTCTGACGTTTTGGTGTAACACACTCTGAGACTAATATTTTGGGAAACCGCAGAACTCGACGCTACTTGGTGCAATATTTCGCCTAGATGAGCAATATTCAATTCGGCAGGTGGTTAGCATGCAATCACAATTCGCCAGTGGCTATTCAGTTTATGGATAATCACTCGACGCACAAATCTCACTAAGGCGTGCAAAAGATCCACCCAGCCGTATCAATCATCTATTCTGCTCATATCTATATGCCCGTATATCCTAAACATGTTCATAAAAACTACACATCTGTATGTACTCCATCCAACGCCACCCAAAGACATCTATAACTTGCTGTCTGCATAGACTGGATAGTCTGTGTAACCCTCATTCCCAGAAGAGTAGAAGGTATTCCTATTATAAGGCGCCAATTCCAGTCCCTTCGCCAGTCTCTGGGGCAGATCTGGGTTCGAGATAAAGTATCGTCCGTAGACAATACCATCCGCCTCACTGTTCTCAATAGCCGGCGCAGCATTCGTTGCATCAAATCCACCGTTTGTAATTAGCGGAGTGTTCTTCACGATCTCCCGGAATGGGCGGATGCTAAGGAGATTATCCTCCGATATTCCACGCTCTTTCGCAATATCCTTCAACCTCTGAATTTTCGTTACCTCGCTGTTCTGCAAATCTTGCCGTGGCTCGATAACGTGGATATATGCCAACCCGCGGATATCAAGCTGTTCCATAGCGTATCCATACTGTCCGATGATATCGCTGGGCTGGGTGTCCTGGAAGAACCCAAATGGCGAGAACCGGATTCCAACCTTGTCTGCGCCAATCGCCGCAACAATCGCATCGGTGACTTCAAGGGTAAGACGCGCGCGGTTCTCGGTGGATCCGCCGTAGGCGTCGGTACGCTTGTTGATGTTGTCGCAAAGGAACTGGTCGAGGAGGTATCCGTTTGCATTGTGGATTTCTATTCCGTCGAAGCCGGCTTCGATGCAGAGTTTAGCAGCGTGCACATAGTCTTCGATGGTGTCCTTAATGTCCTGGAGTGTCATCTCGGCGGCCTCAACGTGTGGCTGCGGTCCCTTATGGGTGAAGAAGACCGCTCCGGTGGGGATCTTTCCGGCTGAGGGGGCGAGAGGCTGACGGCCGCCGAGGGAGATAGGGTGTGCGGCTCTACCAACCTGTGGGTTTATCTACTTAGTATCTAGAACGATGGTGGAATCGACAGTTACTTACGTGCCACAGCTGAGCATACATAAATCCGCCTTTCTCATGTACCGCATCTGTAACCTTCTTCCAAGCCCTGCGGTGCTCTGGAGTAAACACTCCAGGAGCGCCATGGTAATTGCCTGCCTAGAAAACCAAAGCGATCAGTTTCTGTTCCATGTGATATTGGCTGGGTATGGGTATAGGTACCATAACAGAGATATGTGCCGCTTCAGAGATAATGAGACCTCCCTCAGAAGCTCGTTGCCGGTAGTATTCCACAACGTTTTCGTCTGGAATGTGTTCGGGAGAGCGAACTCGGGTCAAAGGTGCCATTATCACTATTACTCTGGGTTAGCAAAACACAGGATCATCAATGGAGAAAACCGTAGTATCCTACCTCTGTGCTTGAGAGTGATGCTCCCCAGCTTGAGGGGAGAAAACAATTTTGTAGATGCAAGTCCGGTGGTAGAAGGCATGGTTTCGGATAGGCTGAATGGGAGTACGAGATGGTATTAATTGAGTGTACAGGTGCAGTTATGGTATGGACCTTCCGGAGGGGAAAGCTGGTGTTTTTATATTGTCTACGGCTTCCACTGTGCTAACTTTATCACTATGACCAAGAGTTTTTGATTTCAACTCGAGATTGTGTCTAAGTCGAGATCCTCAAAGAAAAAGTTGCTGAACGCGGAGTCTGATTGGTAGCCTAGGTGGGACTCTAGCCAAAGGAATAACATGTACGGTGTCGGAGATTAGGAATATCATAACCCCGCTATCTGCGATTGTTTGGGAAGGAGAGGATTAGAGTATTTCCTCTCTGCTGCGGGAATTGCATAAGGAGCTATTGATTACGCCTTCTCTTGCTTGATAATCGATTCCTGAAGGATTATCTTCTCTTTGTCTGAGGATCTGAGGATCCGAGGATCCGGAATCCGCCCGGAGTTCCGGCTTGCGGTAGCTGGCTCGGATGGTGTTGTGACGTCGGAAGATTGCGCATATCTGGTTTGTAATGAGTGCAGTGGTCGTTGATCGGAGATACAGCTATAAAAATAAAAGATCGGGAAACAGGGGAGGAGTGCAAGGGTTTGGACGTGTGATTAACCTCTTCAGGGGATTTCAGACACTAGATCTCAACATTTGGGTTCGAGTAATGACTCCTGCCAAGGAGACCATACGCAGGCGGCCAACCCCGAACAAGTGGTGTGTTAGCCAGGACGGGGAATTCCCGATCTTTTCTTTCAATAGCTGTAAGTACCTAGGTACCGTACCCGTGCTCTAATGCAAGACGCATCGATGATATAAGCTTAAAACCCCTCCAGCCGATGCACGCAATCCCTAGCTTCCTTGAGCTCATTCGGTTTCCGGGTCCGCTGGGCCTAGAAACTTCGTACAAAAATTAAAAAGCTCACTCAAGCTATATAGGACAAGTTAGCCTTACTAGCCGACGATGGCGATGATGCTGTGAGGAAGTCATCCATTCTTGAAAGACCGAAAGTGGAACATGAAAGTGAGCTCAAGTTGCCGCATCGAGTCGGAATTGAATGGAACAGAACAGTTTGGATGTTGGGGTAGGGATTGTGTGGAAAAAATAATCCTCATGTATGACATCAACGTCGACTAAACAAGAGAACAGGACTGTGATGAAATCCATTGCCACGCTTTTTAACAAACGCCATGTAGAACTAATCCAAATCATCAAGTATATGCCCAGATGCCGAACCAAAAAAACCACCCAGAAAGGAAATGCCTAGCGAGTAGCTGTAGTTCCTATTTCCTGACTGTACAGCCGTCCGTGTCCTCTTTTGTCTCGAGTCGACTTATCCCTCGATGATTTGTCTCTCGAGCTCTTCTGCCTCGAAGCACCGCCTCCGCTGGACGATCCACCACTTCTAGTTCCCCTGTGCGACTCAGGATCATACTCTCCCCGCGCACCGGAATACCCCCTCGAAGAACCGCCGTAAGTGGGCTGTAGCTGCGTAATTGGTTGATCGGAGACTACGCCCTCCTCTATCTCGACATCGCCCAACGACGGATCAGGTTGTTGCGGGAGCCCTGATTTACGGAGATTTTCCCTCCCGCGCCGACGGAGGTAGTCTTCCAATAGGACTGCATTGCGCGTATTCGCCTTTTAGAATTGGTAGGTTAGAAAACAGCACGATTCGATTATGTTGAATGGAAAGCTTACCTTGTAGGCCATATCTGCAAGGTCACCAAGAATGGGAACCAACCCGATGACGAAATCAAATGCGACGTTGAAGAGCATATGAAGCATGACTGAGGAGGGCAGTCCCACTTCGGAGGCGGTGCGGATGACCATGAGAGCGAGGAGAGCTTTGATAGGTTAGAAAACAAAGGCGCAGGTCTAATAACGGTGAATGGAGAACTTACTGTCAACCACGTCGCCGATGCCGGGGAAAATTCCAATAACACTTCCCCAACCTAAAAACCCATTAGACCACGGCCAACTTTGAGGGGGTAAAGTCGTACCAATTTTGAACCCGCAAAATGTGCCTAAAGCCATATCAAGTCTATAAGCACGCCGCTTCACCTTTACCAGCGTCTGCTGGTCTTCTTCAGACAGACCAGGAGGCAGCGCCTTCTTTCGCTTCTTCGTCTTGGGCTTTCCGGAGAAGGTTGATAACTTCTTGGTAGGTACCGACTCGAAGTATGGATCCTCGCGGCCCTGGTTGTTTTCACGAGTCTCCTTCAAAATGCGGCCGAAAACTAGTTTCCCGACGAATCCGGACATTTTGAGTGTTGATGTAGCTGCTCGAGGGTTTGGTGATACAGAAGCCTATCTAGGTAGTGCTGCAGTAAATTGGTGAAAGAGCTCAAGACCTAGGCGAGAAAGAAGCTTGGGCCAAGCTTGAACCTATCCTAGTAGAATGTTGTCACAATCGATAAGCCGCTTCTGGAGACGAGACTTGAAATTGTAATCGAGAGTAAGACGCTTGGAGGACAGGGTTTATATATGTTTCTTTCTATTCTCCGGTAGCAGATTGCCGTCGAAAAGGAAGAAAGAAACTGGGAAGAATTGCGTACATGAGGGTTGTTGGGAGGTGGTGGCGAAATACCCAGATTCTGCGGATGAGTGCGTGGGGGCGATCTGAGTGATAGATAGGACGTCATGGCATGTCGCTAAAAGCCTGCGAATGCGTGGCTATGCATAAAGCCACTACGTTGGATGCGCAGCCACTCTCAACAACAATCTGCTCAGCAGAGTTCATCTCACTCCAACGAATCTACTCTATGCCCTACTGCAGTTTGTTCCCCTTCCCATTGTTGTTCTGTAGTTAAGAATCGATGGAGAGGAGGGTGTCGATTAGATCAAGATTGAATTAGATTAGATTGGATTAGATTAGAATGAGGCTGAGAGACATGTGGTTGGTATGCTCGGGAGGAGAATTGGCAGCACCACTCGCTACATCACCACAACTAGTTATCGAAACAACCCACCCCCCCCCCCCCTTCCTGATACCATCTTCTTTCGTTAACTCAGGGGCATACGCCCTTTGCTCTGCCTTCTCTTTTGTACACAACGATAGTTTCTGGCTCCAACACCAACACTTCAACACTATAACTCCACTATACCTCGTCATCCTACATCCATCGGATTTGATCGGGTTTATCTTCCCGTAATTTTATTGTATCAACCAGATTTAAGGGATTTGCACGCGCTCTGCGTCAGAGACGATTGGATGGATTCTTCGGTCGCTGCTCAGGTGGGTTGTTTACCTTTGGTCGATGCGCGGTGCTAATGCGACGATATCTGTAGGTAATCAGCAATTCAACCTTCCATGAAATTCTCGATGATCTATGTGTGAGGTACTATCAGCTAGCTTGTGGTTACTATATGGTGGGTAGTGGTATTGACTGGGACGGTCTACAGGTTCCTCATGTTCCTCCCGGAGGAGGAGTTGAGCTCTATCGAGGTATTACTACTCCACCTTCCCCGCTATTGTCTGTGTGACCACAACTAACGGGCTATGCCTCTTCAGCGTATATGTTTTCAAATTGAAGAAGCGCATTGGTATTATGAGGACTTCATCCGCGAAATCAATACCAGCGTTCCAAATCTGCACCTTCGGCCCTTTATCCACCAGATTTTGAGTCATGTTCCCAGGTCGTTGATCGCACATATACCGCTATGGAAAACAGAAACTGCGTTCACCGATTTCATGACCTACAAGACGCGCGTTCCAGTTCGTGGCTGCATCATGCTTAACACTAACATGGACAAATGCGTGCTGGTCAAAGGATGGAAGAGCGGGTCCAGCTGGAGCTTCCCCAGAGGGAAGATTGACCAGGATGAGGATGATAGAGATTGCGCCATCCGGGAGGTACATGAAGAGACGGGATTTGATCTGATGGGAATGGTTGAGGCGAACGATAAAATCGACATAAACATCAGGGAGCAGGATATGAGATTATACATTGCACCAGGGGTGCCCGAGGACACCGAATTCGCCCCAAGGACGAGGAAAGAGATTAGCGTGAGGCAAAACCACATTCCACTTGCTGGTATGTGATGCTGATTCGATTCTGTGTAGAAAATTGCCTGGCACAAGCTGTCAGAACTTCCCGGGTACTCGATAAAGAAGGGTCATCGAGAACAGAATAACGTCCGCCAGGGGAGATTCTTTTTAGTTGGACCATTCATTAGAGAGCTTCGCAAGTGGATAGCAACTAGAGGCAAGGAATGGCTTGCTCAACAAGCGAAGGCGGCAGCAACGAAGCAAGCGCAGCTAGCATCAGCAGGCAAAACCCTTACCCAAGTTGAGAAACAGCGGGCACAGGTCGAAGACGATTCTGCTGCGGGGCTGAAGAGCTTGCTAGGCATCCAGAAACCAGCGTCAGACATTGGGAGCCACATAAATACAGCTGAGCAAGACGATGCGTCAAGAAGATTGAAGGAGGTGATTGGAGGAAAACCACAGGCTCCGGCTACTAACGGCGCCCAGCATGGACCGTCATCACCCCTACCGCAAAACCTGGACGCAAAAACATTACTTTCAATGCTGCAAGGCGGGCCTACATCATCTTCGCCTTCGACATCTCATCATTCGCCCCCATCTCATACCTCCCCGCATCCGAATTTCATGGCATATCCCCCTGCTGGTATTCAACCTAACATATCAAGTTCATCATCATACCAAGCTCCTCAACCACCGCAAAACGGACAACCTGCTGGGCCGATGTTTCAAAACTCACATCCATCGGCGCAACCCCCTAGCGGATGGCAGCAGGAAGCTCTTAATTTAGCCAACCGGTCGAACACTTATCATTTGCCTTCACCCCCGCCTACTTCCCGCTATGGCCCGCCTCCAATGATAAACCAGCCACCTCATCACTCGCATCAACGTCAAGGCTCTTTTCCGCCCATGAATCAAATTTATCCCACCCCTCCTGTAATGCAGCCCGGAAGTGCGATGCCTCAACGATACGGGCCACAAGTGCACCACCCCCCGCCTACCCCAGTGGATGCATTTCCTCCACAGCCGCCTATTTTGCGCTCAAAGCCGCAGGAACCAGGACAGGCTGGGGCTCTGCTATCCATTCTTAAGGGTACCGGCCCGCTTCCCGTGGCAAAATCTCCACCGCCACCAGTGCCGGAACCCAAAACACCATCTCCACAACAAGCTGCAACTCCACAACAAGCGTCGCAGCCACCGCCGAACACCGCAACACTGCCAAAGCGTACTGACCGTACAGTTTCGAATCCACTACCGGCCAATCCCATATCTCTTCAAGCGCCTCCCCCGCCCCGTGGTCCTAAAGCCCATACCCCACAACGCCACACTTCCCAACGCCAGAGGGCCAGCATGTCTGGCCGTCCTTCTACAACTGTGCCGCCACCGCAATCGTATGCCCCACCGTCACGTCCTACAACCACGCAGCCGCCTCATAAATCGCCGCCGCCTCCTCTCCGCAGAGGTACTCCAGTCAATATTGACCACTACGGTGCTAAAAAACCGCAAACTCTACCTACTACAAATTTTGATCGCAGGACGTCCGTCAGTGGCGAGCGAGCACAAACTCTACTGGCGATGTTTAAACAGTCAAGCAGCCAATCGGGGTCGCCAGTCACTCCCCGTGCTATAATGGATGAGGCAGTGATGTCGAGTCCCGAGATGGAGAATAAGAAGCCTGTCGTTCCCGCCCCCGCAAGACTGGGTACACCATCTGAAGGAAGAATACACAAGGCTAAAAGCCCAGCTGGGAAGGACCGCGCTGGTCTCCTGGCATATTTGGAGGATGTTGCGAATCAAGGGGGAGGCGTTTCGATTTGTTGAAGGGGTGAGTAGTGGCACGCATTCAACGAGAATGATACTTGGACGAGTTATGGCTTCTCGCATGCCTATGAGTACATGTTTACACACTTCCGCGCTCTTCATTTTCCCAAGGAGGCGGATCAGGCGCATATTCTTCGCTATTGCTTTTTTCCTAGTTAGAGTGGTCTTTTGTTGGTCAATTACTAGCCTTTTTTTTAGTTCAAAGCCTCTTTGGATTCACAGTAGCCACAGTTTGTTTGGCTCTTTCGTTTCCTGCTGATTTTGTTTTTTTGCTTTTGTGCTGCAAATTAGTTTCGTTGTGACTTTTGTTTTGTTATTGGATTCATATTTTGGCTCGTGTTCTGATAGGAGCTTTGTGTCAATGGGCCGGTCATCTTTTCTTTGGAGACTTGGAGTACTATTGTGATCTTATTACTTTCCTTTCTTTTTGGTGGATGTCATCATTTTTGTGGGTGGGAGTGCGCTGCATCAACATATCATATCATATCATATCAACGGTGGTGAATATCCTCCACCACATTGGGGATTGGCAAGTTCTTTGGACTGATGGAACGGAGTTTATTGGTTTCAGCGGGATTCTTCTGGTGGTAAGGTTACAGACTACTACAATGGAGAGCGGTTTGCATCGGCAGGGTTTGTGATGGCATGCACATACCGGATATCGATGAGGATGTACGTACTCGGCCCACCGAGGGTTCATGAAAAATGCGCCCACGAAGCGACCACTTTTTGGGGTGTCAATCTAACCTTGGAAATACTTAAGTATCGATATTGAGCGTTAAATTTATTTACAGTTCCAAAGTGAAACCCAAAGCTCTCTTCACATAGTCAAGCACTCGTGAATCCGTGTCTCTTCATATTTCCAACGGAACGCGATAAAGGAATTGCATGTGTCTATCCATCAGTCTAGATACTTAAGTAAGTACCTATATTGTTTACCATGCTGTTAAACTATCACCAATCCTCGAAAGTTCATCCACTTACTAGGGAAAGTCCATCCACACCAAGCCAAGAACGTCAACTCTCACATCACCAAATATGGCACCCTTCAACCTCTCAGCCATCGTCAATATCCTCCGCTCCCTCAACAACCCAGCGCTTTTATACCCACAATGCACGATCGCCTCCTTCGACCAGCTTCCAATCCCTCTCTCACGCGCTTTCCCGGGCGAAAAAACCGATATCCGCGCCGTTATCCTCGATAAGGATAATTGCTTTGCCGCCCCACACGCGTTGACTGTGTATCCAGCCTATCACGTTCGTGTGTCGCGCGCCCTATTTTTTCCGACGGCTTAGGAAGACTAAGAAGTGAGTGGGGAGGGGGGTTATGTAGGAGACGTTTGAACGCCTCAAGGTCGAGTACCCGGGTGATCGGCTTCTGATTGTTTCCAACTCTGCGGGAACAACGGGTGAGGATCTGGGGGGTAAAGAAGTATATCCCCCTCCCAACTCCCACGAAAAACACAAATCCAAAAGGATTAAATTCAAAATTTAAATAGGCAGAGATTCTAGAGCGCAACACGGGCGTAAAAGTTCTCCGCCACTCGACCAAAAAACCGGGCTGCTACAATGAGATCTTTGAGTTACTGAAGCGCTCGCCGGATGCGGGCGTTACGAGGCCGGACCAGGTCGTGGTCGTCGGGGATCGTCTGTGCACTGATGTGCTGATGGCTGGGATGATGGGGAGTTATGGCGTTTGGATTAGAGATGGTACGCCGGCGAGACCGGCGGCCGGCACGTTGGTGAGTTTTTGTTTCCTGGTTGGAGACATGGGGAGGAGGGCTGATATTGTGGCAACGGCGGTGTAGTACGGGAGGCTTGAAAGCGGTTTGCTGGGTTTGCTGCAGAGGAGGGGGTATACGCCTTTGGTTCCGTCGACGAGGACATTGTGAGGCGGAGGAGGAGGGAGATGGAAAGGGTGTATGATATCATTGCGGCCTGGCTTTGGGGTAGCGGGTTGAGCGAAGCATGTAAAAATGGGATACATGAGTGGGTGGCCTATTCAACCTGAGAAGACCGACCTCGAGAGCACCTACAACTGAGGTGGTAGAAAAATTCAAGCGATGGCCCGTGAATAGCGGAACAAATCTGACCTTGAGCAGCACAATGCATTGTCTATTCGTTTTCGTGAGAAGGGGAAGAGAACTAAATGACATCACAATCATAATAGAAACAGTCACAAAACTTCTTCATCTTTGATATTGATACCCTCCGTTTCCTACTGCTTCTGATCTTACTGTTAGAGGTCCCTTCCCACCCCCCTACTAACAGTAAGATCAGAAGGCCCCTAACGGTATCAAGGCAAACGAAGAAACCCAGATAACCAGATTCGGCCAAACAGCAGGGGGAAAAAAGTTGGGATGGAAGAACATAAACTAAAAAGTACTTAAGTATTCAAAAGCAAAACGGACATCATCAATATAAAGCAAATATAGTAAAAATCTGAACTCCAGAAATGTTGGGAAAGAGCCAATAACGACAACCATCCATCTCCACCACAAAGCACATCCACAACCACACAACACACGTATGTCGCACCATTTTTGAGAACAAACAAAAGTATCTTAGTCAGAGAAAACAAAAAGATAGCCAAGGTATCAAAACCACATGCACAACCAGATATCCAGGCCAAATTTTAGGAAGCACATCTCCAAATACGAGCAAAAGTGTATGAGAGCATATTCTCAGAGAGCAACATGTAAATAGAAAAAAAGGAAATGACTCGTAGTAAGATACACAGTTGGCTAGGTCGTCGAGTTGGTCGGCGATATTAACCAGTAAGAATGGGAAGAAACGAAACAAGGAACAGAACGAGGTAAGTGACAGGGACAGCAACGCATTCATCCCTATCATTTCCATCCCGTATATTTAACCCGCAAGACTCCGATAGTAACATCGCGCAGGCTTGAGGGCAACATTAAACATGGCAAGCTCTCACATCTCACAAAACCTCCGCCGGCAAGAGAAAGATACATATTATAGGTTTTCGATATTGGCCAGTTCTTTATGCCCAAACCTTGAGCTGTTAAAGTGTAAGCTTGACTGTTGATATGGTGGACGAGCAGACTTACCAAAGAGTCCCAAGAACCTGTACACAAACTGATTCCATCATTGCTAACGCCCAAGCAACTAACTCTGTTATCGTGCCCACTAAGAGTGCCTACTCTGTCGCCGCGTAGTACATCCCAAACCTGTCACGCACGGCCTCCCGTCAGCGCTGAGCCGGAGCAATACCTCATACAAGGAAGCAAAGCCAGAATCTGACTCACTTTGCACTCGAAATCATCGTATCCTGCAAACAGTAACCGACCCGACACTGAGAACGCTACTGATGTAATTCCGCACAAAATTTGATCAGACTACAACACAGAAATATTAATCAGCATTCATGATTTATGTTAGTATAAAAAGTGCTCTATGTATCAGCATACCGAGTAATTATTTAATTCTCTGTCGGCGCGGATGTCAAACAAGCGGCAGGTTGCATCATCCGACCCGGTACCAAACGCATTACCATCTGGGAAGAACTGCACAGCGTTGATATCGGACTCGTGGCCGGCGAATGTTTGCACTGCCTTGCCGGTGCGGGCATCCCAAAGCTTTGCGAAAGCATCACAGGCCCCAGAAACAAAAATATTCTGATTTGTAGGATTGATGCTGAGGCTCATGACATCCCCCAAATGGTCTGAAAATTCCGTAATTTTAGCTCCAGTATCGATATCCCACAACATACACGTCATGTCGCCGGACGATGTAAGAATCCTCCTGTCGTTAATAAAGCGACAGCATGAAAGATAACCGGAATGACCCGAAAGCTCGCGGGCGACGCGAGTAGGACCCTCCCTGGTAGACAGGTTGTAGACTGAGCAGATGTTGTCAAGACCACCACAGGCAACGAAGTTGCCACTCGGGGCATATGCACAGGTCATGACCCAAGACGAACGTAAGGGAATCGCGTGAACTTTGTTCGTCGTGTAAGCATCCCAGATGATCAGTTTTCCATCTTGCGAGGCTGATACGAGATGTCTTCTATCCGTTGACCAGTGCATAGCGTAAATTTTTGCAAGATGGCCTTTAAGGTTCTTTTTCACCTTCATATTGGTACGGGGTAAGGGCTCCAATGTCTCTCTCGCGACCTGTCGCACTGCATGATAACCCGTCACTATCAGTCCAACGCTTCCCAAAAAAGCAGAAAGAGATGTAATTCATTCTGTTGCGTAGGATTAGTTTTGGTTGCTCACAGTCTGCATCTGCCAACTCTTCCTTCTTAGCCTTTATCCTAGCCTTCAAATTCTCCGCCTCTCGTCGCGCCGCGGCGATGCGATCTTGAATGTCGGACATGATCGTTGTCGTTTAGGGGGTACTCAGTTTATCGAGGGAGGTTGTTGACAGGTAATGCGATGTGAAGCGACGGCTGATGCTGTCGATGTCGACTATTGGTGATGTGCCGCAAAGAGCTGCTGCTGAAGTAAACGAGAGAAGCGAGTGACCCGCTGCCAAACACTAATTTGCAAATCACTTCCTCTTCCTGCACTGGCTGGGAGAGTCGGCGACGTGAAGATAGCGGCGGGCGGTGGAGGAGAAGGCGGGTATGTGGTGGGTTGTTTGGGGGGGTAAGATATAGGGATGTGCGATGGGATGGGGGAAAGGGGGACAATGGTAGGCGGCGGAGAAGCACGTAGCACCGACTTGACATTGATAGTTACATGAGAGCGATGCCCTTCGGCGCCGAGACTACTATGGACATAAGTAAGAGGTCCTAATACTCCGAATGAGGCAAAGAAACTGCAAAACTGTCGACTTGCACTCGCTACAAGCAAGTGCACACGGAATATCTAGTGATCTGACGGAATCTCAAGTCCGTCAATTGGCCGTCAGTCAGACGGCCAGGCAGACAGACAGACAAAAAGGTTCCATCTGCAGGACGAGAAACAACAGATGCAACCGCAACAAAAAGGAACGAAACGACTAAATAAGGCAGTACTCCAAATTTAGTCAATTAATAAGATAACTACTTACCTCCACAGTATTCTTCACACTTGTTTAGCTCATTTAGGCTGTACGGGACAAAGTTGAGAGCTTACGTATGTTCAGGCTCTGTAAAAGCCTTTGGCTTGCAGAGGTCCACAGGCAAGCATACGATGACAGAAAGCTGCCTTGCAGCTGTTTGCATGAAGAATTTTGAAAGGCTCTGAGAGTCGCTTTGGGCATCATCACCTGCTTCGCTACCACGGTTCCTCGGCCGGAAGCTATACCACTAAGGAAAATAGACGAAGACGACGCGCTAAAGACCGCAGTAAACGATTTACCGGCAACCGTTAGAATTCAGCCAATCTGGAGCTGGGCTTCACTCACGTCAAGAATCAAGAAGCCATCACTCGGCCATTGATAATGAATCGTACGACAGAAGACAGGGCACGTGTGCTACCCCGAATGTGTCCTAGAGTAGAGTAAAGAGAGGCCGGAAGAGGAGATTTTGGACCGATTCTCAACAAACAGTGCAGGTATGTATCAGTGAGAGTACTTTACTTATGAAGTACTTGAGTTGCACTCGGTTGTGCATAGAGTTATAGAATTGAGTGATTCGAGATGAGGGTAAACCGCGGCTTGGCAAAAGCACATCAGCCACTGCCTCTGTTGCAACAACCATCATAACTTCGATCCGCACTGACCCACCAACCATCCACTCCCCCGAAGCCAGAATGAGTTGCACATAGCCATCAACCAGCGAGGTCTTGCTACCAGCAACCTTCAATCTCACAGGCAAACTAACTGAAGAACTGATGAATGACAATTCATGTAGGAGGGCGTCTTTTTCTTCTAGATCTGTCCTAGACTAATATCTCCCAGTGGGATACCGAGAGAAGATTGAGGCGCTCGAACGTTTGGTTAAGGAACTTCGCTCCCAGCTTCCAAGCGACAATAATACTAGTAAGCTTTCTTCAATTCCTAACAGAGAGCTGATGTTCCACTTGAATGTCAGTTTTCATGTCTATAACTCAATTTCTAATCGCAACAAACTCGCCAAACCGACATGAAGGACTTCGAATTCTCTCATTACAGTCACTCCCGGACTGAACCCAATGTACATACTGGCAAAAGGCTCGATGAACTGGCTCCTAGGGTAGTTTGAATGCCGTTACAACAATAGTTGCTCTAGAGCATCAAACTCTAGAAAAACATCCTCTGATACAGGTTTCTGACGTCCTAGACACACCCAAGGACGAAGCTGCCCTCTGGAATAAGCTTCTCGAACTCGGTGCTGTCACTTTCCTTCATGAGTTTTCTCCGATGACGTAATGTTTGAAAAGGTGTTCGGCCTCCATGAAGTCGCAAAACCGTACGGATGGTACCGCGTTGCGGGTGACGAGATGACACTGTGCCACTGTCGTGAAGGTTATTTCGCATTCGATAACCACGGATATCTTCATACGGTGTTGGTGGCGGAGACCCCGGATGGTGTTCTGAAGTGGGACAATGACGAAGACGATAAAACGGAAGGAAACTAGCGTCGTGGTGGCCAAAAATATGGCAAGTACGCGGAGCATCAGCTGGCGGATCTTTATGGTCCCTGAGCCTTCAAAACCACGGCGTGGTTGTGACTGTTCATGAAGAGTTCACGATTTGTACGGCGTTAAAATTTCATACATGAGGGTTTTTCCTATGCTAAAAGGGATTTTTGCCACTCTACGTGCGTGTCAGTGTTCAACTCAGAAGTCTTACAGGTGTACTCAATTCATCCAATTCTGCCTTTGCACATAAATAGGTGACAGTGTGGTCTTCCTTAATATGCTCCGCTCTCGTCTACAAGTCTTAACGGTAAGAGGCCACATAATTTTTCTGTAGTACGCATACTTGCTGAATGACGGTGTTTTCGAATAACTGGGTTTTTTAATATGTTCCTCTCTTTGTTTACTCTTGTGTCGCCTGCAACCGTTTGTGACATCCTACCTTTTATAACCCTGGAGCTCCAAAATCTTCCACAAACCACGAAAACGTCCCTTAAGCTGTTCAATAATGGTCCAGAAATGTTCTCCTTCGCAGTACGCAATAACCCAAGCCTCAGTATTCCTTGGGTATCCAAGTTTTTTTGGTTGTTCAAAGCCATCCCACTGGTAGCAAGCGGTACGGATTATCGTGCAACTGATGCGTCCGAGAAATTTGGGACAAAAAAAGGCCAAATAACGGGCACAGAGGCCCGATTAACGAAGCCAAAGTACCTTCAAATGAGACAGTTTTCGTTAGGATATCGTTAGAGCGAGATTGATGTCACGTGCCTAAAGTTTACCTCAGGGTTTGGAGGGCTAGGGTTATTCTGACGTTTTTACCCCTAACCTTGGAGTTACCACATTTGTTGTACTACTGTCCATTTTTTTGTCGCTAAATTCCTGTTTTTGTGATATTAGTCTCTCACTCTTGCTGTTGCGGCTCTTCTTTCTTCTGCTTTGCGTTGTCTGGGTGCCCGTCCCTCTCCCTCTCCAGCCTCTTCCTCTTCCTCTTCCTTCTTGCTCTCTACTTATTTATGTAGTCACCAACCCGTCGCCATTCTTTCTCCGATTCTGCAAAAAAATTAGATTATGTAAACGAACTGTAAACTTCAGGTTTGGGCCTGAGCGGAGCTAAGCTTGTATGATCTTCGGGATAGGGAACAGCCGATTGGTGGAGTACCCTAACCCTTAATTCAGACGCTGATCTCGTAAATCAGCCCTTTGTAAGCGGGCGGAGCGTCAAAGTCTGGGCACGAGATCAGTTTTAGGGAGTAATAATCGCAAATTTTAGTGTAATACCCCCTCAGAAACTTCAACCGCAAATTCTCCATTATGGAATCAATCGAATTAGAGCACTTCTCCAAAAAGCTACCTAAAATCGTAAGAGTAGTTTCACAAGCTACCGAATTGCGCCAATATAATAGCTGAGGGAGATCGCGGCTTCTTCGGGGAAAACTTCGTCAAAATCACCTGCTATTAGGATCTAGTATTTTCTAGACAATACGCTAACGGCTTCCACAGGAACTTCATGCTCACCTATCAGGCAGCATACGGCGTCAGACCCTCCATGAGTTATGGTTCAGCAAGAAACTTAAGGATCCCCAGCTCTCCCTCGAGGATCCTTTGGAAGTGATACCTGCCGACGGGCTAAAAGATCTCGCAGCTTTCGTATGTTATCACTCTCCTCCAAAATATCCGATGCTGAATCATAGCCTTTAAAGTTCACATTGTTTTCCAAATACATCTATCTCCTCTGCAACGACGTTGAAACCGTTACTTTCTCTACCAATACCGTTCTCAAGGAATTTGACGAGGATGGAGTGGTCCATCTTGAGCTGCGGACAACTCCAAGAGATTTTCCAGAGACTGGGTTGACGAAGGAAGAGTATGTGGAAACGGTGCTCAAGGCAATTGAGACATACGAACGGACAACTAAGTCTGCAATGAAGACTACATTGATTCTCTCGATTGACCGGAGAGATTCCCTCGAGAAGGCACAGCAGTGTCTCGACCTAGCTCTCCGATTCAAAGACCGTGGAGTTGTAGGAATGGATCTCTGTGGAGACCCGTGGGTAAGATATCATATACCTAAACCCTATTCTGCTTGGACTAAGCGTGGATTCTTTCTATCCAGAAAGGCGATATCTACAGTTTCCGCGACGTATTTGCCGAAGCCAAAGCCGCTGGATTGAGCCTGACACTTCACTTTGCGGAAGTCGCAGAAACTTCGAGTGACGATGAGCTGTTTACCTTGCTTTCATATCAGCCAGACAGACTAGGGCACGTTATTCATGTCTCTGATGCCGTAAAGAGCGAGATTACCCGCAAGAGGATTCCCTTGGAACTATGCATATCTTGCAACGTTCAGATCAATATGCATCCGGATGTCAAGTGTCATGGGGATCATCACTTTGGCGAGTGGTGGAAGGAGAAGACTTGCCCGTTGGTTATATGCGTGAGTATTAGCGGCCTTTAGAAGTTTGAAACTTTCTGATCATTGGAATAGACCGATGATGTAGGCGTCTTTTGCTCTACGATCTCGAACGAATACTATATAATAGCCAAAAACTTCGGATTGTCGAAGAAGGAGTTATGGGAGTTGAGTTCTGGGGCTATCGAGGCGATATTTGGCGATGAGGCAAGGAAGGAGGCGTTGAGGGAGGCCTTCCTGACTTGGAAGATCAACGAAGGTCTTTGATTGTATTCCTGAGCCGGAGAGGCGGGACCTCCCTGAGGTGAAGTTGATACATTTTATTGGTGGAAATTGCGCCTGTTAGAATTTCGATATACTGAACAAACTGAGGAAGTAGAGAAAAGACGGTACTGAGTTTATTAGTGTTCAACGAGACAGACCGAAGTAGAGCACGGTGATGTCTATAGCCCAGCCATATAAACTTAATCCTATTAAACATACCTTCCTTACTGGACTATGCGGTACTTTTTACAACTGCTGCATGATTAAGTAGAACTGTGCTGAGCAGAATGGCTTGGCGTCATGGTAGTTGTTACACATGATATCAAAAGGTAGCTCATATATTAAAATTATAGAAGTAGACTTACCGGTCGGCCTCGGCGTAAATGAATCTGCCTCTTGCCTTTTACCAGAGACAGCCATGTTCCGGGCACTAACGACCGTTAATCAAATCTTTGGAAACCCTTCGCATGAGCACCTTGTGTTCGAATCCCTTTTGCGTCATTATTTTTAACAGAAGCCCCAAATCAACTTCAGTTCCTTAAATTTGTTTTTACGTCTGGAAATTTGTCCTACATTATCTCCATTTCCTCAAGTGAAAGGCAATTTCCGAAATTGATGCATAGGCACTCACTCGCCCTGGCCTTCAGCAGCTTGTAATCCACTATCGGCCCAGCCCAGCGCTGATTTAAGCATCTTATTGCCAGCAGATGAATTTGCCTGGTATTTTTGTCTGGCAAAGTCTTAAATTCCTTAAGATCATCGCGAACTTTAACTACATCACTCACTATGCTGTCATCGATCGGTTCATTCTTTCTCTTCCTCCCCGCACGCTTCCCCGCTTATGACCGTTAGCTTTGTTATCGTCCACTTCCCAGCCGGCACAAACCCAGCCAATCACGTCCCCTGAGCTGGGGAATTAACCCTTACCCGGTGAGACTCATGTTAATTGTGATGATATACCGACTTTTCTGGACGTTTGGTTTAGATGATCCGAACTAGCAAACACGATTTAGGAGTTCACTCGGTACGAACGGCTCATACAGCTCAACAGTACTCCCACTTGCGAAAAGACTACAATATTCGGATTACTCGAACGCAGGGCCACTTACAACACTCTTAGTGGGGGTAGTCCGGGATGTAATTGCTTGCTAAGAGGGATTCGACAACTATTCACAAGCTGCGACGGTATTGTCTACTAGCCCATCGTGGCGATGCTTGATGAAAGGCAAGATAGCTACTGGGACTTGCTCTTCTAGAAAGTTGTTACAGCCACGAGTCGACCTGGTACTCGCCGTGCTACTCTCATACGGTTGGGGGTGACGACGCGAAGAAACCGCTGAAACCGACAACTTCTCGGCGGATTGCCTTACCTTACAGACATAACCCCGGCCTACTGTTGACGCGCATTATTGGCCGGTAGCAATGCACATGGAACGTTTCGTCCCCCTGCGAAACGTGAGACGACCGTTCCGTGTCCACCACTAATCATCACCCGACACTGGAGCCCGGAAGGCACTTCAGCAGGGCGTCTGTCCGGGTGTTTTCCTGCTTCAGAGCATCGGTCGGAGCACACCCCATACGCAAAGTGGCCTTGAATCTGGCCTCGAATCTGGCTCAGCTGTGTACGTGTGCACTAAGATGAAAATGGATGCGACAAAAAGGGAATAGTGTGGCGAGGGAACGAAGTTGTGAGAGACCTTGCTCCACACAAAGATTCCAGGTCAACCCGGTTAAAATTTCAACACCACGGGTTTGAGCTGGGTTTGCACGGAAAGAAGAGTTTAAGGGAAAAGAAATTGACTTTATATAGGGCACTAAGCAAGTCGGACAAAATTTGTGGTGTAAAGTGATCGAGAGTGACCGGGTTAAGCTGGTAATGACCCGGTTCAAGCCCGGATCAGCTTCGGGTTAAGGCTGCAGTGAGTCCACATGTAGTAAAATTCTTTAAAAAATACTCGGTATTGACTCAGGTAGATGTAACCCAAAGCTCAGGTAATTTGAAATTTTGGTGGAGTGATGTCTTCAGGCTCTTTCACCTCACTTTTTTCATGATCTCAATTTGGGTCAGACTCGCCATTTCGGTTAGTATAAAATCACGTGAGATCAAAGGGCCGAGGTACGAGGCCACTGGATATCCAAGTTCAGGCTGAACTATGTTGGGGGATTGCAATTCCCGAGACCGTCTTCAATCCTCCTATCCTGCTACGCCTCTCAACCCACGCCATGCTGGACCCAATTCCTTCGCCACTCTTCTTCAACCTTCTGTATTGTAGTCAGCCAAATTGTGCCAACATATCTCAAAGCTGACAACAGCGGTCGCCCGAAACAAAATTGCCATCAGCACTGGACAGCGTCCCAGTATAGTATCAATCGATGCGTATAATGATTACACACTATAATTGAGGGATTGGGCTCATATATGAGTCCTGTAAACTAGCAGATCCAGGACGATTCCGCAGCTGCGGAGCGTACACCGAATGCAGACATGCAGAAATAAATCATTTTGGACTTGCTATCTGGCGACCTTCGGAGAACAGTTCCACGGCTTGTAGGGGTTCTTCTCTTTGCTGCTTTGTCTTTGAGCTTACGAAGATTTTACCTTCAGCGGAGTCCTTTTCTCTTGCCGGTAGGTAAACTAGGTCAGAATTTGCCCTTGCCACAACATATATGGTATCTTGCACCGTAATGAGAATGCTTGCCGTCTGTTGCGGTAATAAGTTCTCACGTTATCCCCGTGTGTCAAATAACAGGTCGTGGTATTGTCGTTCTGCGCGTACCCTGAACCCTCACAGCTTTGGATCCCGTACCTATAGAGAGTTGAAGTTTCAGTATCTTGTGGACTAGTGTATCCAAAGATATTGTGGTTATCGCCGTTCTGAATTACATGGCTTTGATCCCGTATGGGGGAAAGTTGGGGTTTCAGTACCGTGTGAACTAGTATATCCAAAAATATTGTGGTTATCGCCGTTCTGAACTTACACGGCTTCGATCCCGTACGGAAAGTTGTACCCGGTTCCCCGGTAGCCCCCAAACTGATGCTGAGCCTAACTCCCCCATTTTGGAATCCCGTACAGATCTCTCACCCCATGGAGCACCGCAGGTCTCCAGTCCCACCTCAGCTCCACTCGCCGTAGCTTCAATTATACCTATCATCCGCTTCTGATAGCATATTGGCATTCCGAGACTCCACGAATGTCTTTCCCCTTAGGTGTGAACCCGGGGCTATTTGGGCAATCAATAACGGGTACTCACAGTAATTTCACCTAGACGAAGTGCACTTATAGCGTAGCTGCAAAGAATTCCAGATATTCGTAGCTCGAAGGTATTTGAGACAGGGGGTACTCGAGCCCAATGTATCAATCCGCAAAGTTTTATATCAGCAAGACACCCGTTTTAGTTCCAGTGGTTTTGGTGATAATCGAGCAAATTCATCTATGAAGCAAATCAATACTTCTGTACTCATACACGCAACTTGTTTTCCTACTGAGAGAAACACACGCAATAGTAAGGCGAGCATATCGATGAATAAATGGACTTGTGGCAGTTATGATTTTGCGGATGGAAATCACCGCCAACTTCCTTACATCAAATACCCCTTTCCGGATGCCCACAGAAATCGTGGAGGGAAATCCCGCTATATTTGACAGATATGAGCAAAATAATGTTAGTATAAAATAGGTTGACGAATCACTAACTTCTGGAGTACACATTCATTACCAACATCATAAGCCTGGAAGCCTGGAGCCTTCCAAGGTTGTTAATGTCAAAAAAGTTCGCTGCGACCAGGCAACCTATCGGTCGACATCCAACATCCAACATCTCGGCGCTCCTCATCTCGGGAGTCTGTGCTAGTTTGGAACCGTCATCATGTCGATCTCGGACTGTGGGGTGATTGGTACGGGAAGTTCCTTTCTGTCTCCTCTTCTCCTAATTTTTCTGCAGCGCCTGGAAATATTCCGATTCGTAGAAGTGAGAACACACGCAGACGACTTTTTTTATTCTTGAGGGTTTATTTACGTTTTGGGAATGTAAGCCGTTGTCATCCTTTATGCAGCTCTAGTTGGACAACTGGACCAAGCTTCCAAAGGCACCCGATCCGCCCCCAAAAGTCACTCCCTAACCGCCGTCCAACAGCAATGGTCCGTGTGCAATTCCTCGAATGAAGTACGCATTATGTCGGTTTATTTGCTTGACTCTCGTTCGCATGACCCAACGTCATTCTGCAGACACAAATCAAAGGAGACCGAGGCCAGCCAAATTTTGAGGCTGAACATAGCTGAACATAGCATGAAACGTCAAAAAAAACCCCTTGATATCGATTCAAAGATAGAAGATAAGCCACCCAAAATAAACCCTTCTTGCTCCCAGCCCTTCTATAATGGTCGTCGAATGAAATCCAGATCGTTAAAAAGCACATCATGAAACCCCAAAACCCGAACCAATAAACAGCACGCCGTTAAAAGAAAAAGAAAGAAAGCCTGTCACACCAGAAAAGAATATGTGAAAATCCGAGATAGATCCGATGAAATGATAAGAGCAAAACGACCAAGTCTCCCAAAGAATATCCGCAAGAATTGAAGTAGGAAAATCGCTCGAGCTTTCGGGATGGAATTAATCTTTGTGTAACACGTTTGCCCTAGAAATGACCTGTTAGCAAATCTCCATTTGCATCAATGGCGCTGTAAACATACCGTCGGAGGACCAGCTCCAAGCTGTCGGTGCTCAGGTTCCGTCCAGGAGGTATCTCGTCGACAATGCGTATGATATTGGCAAAAAGCTCTCCACCCTTGTATGCCAGCACGGCAGGTACAACTGAAGCTTCCATCTCGGCTTCTATGTGATGCAGCTTCACAAATCGGGTTGTTGTGTACCGCCTACACAGAGTATTCAAACAATCTTCAGCGAATCGTGACTCATCCGACTATATTTTCACCAAAACCATTAGTTTCAAGTTCATTGCAGGCATAGTAGGGCAATAGGCACCTCGTCATTGAAGATGGTGACCACCACAATAGTCTCAGACGAGACTCTCTCAACAGCATCTAAATATCCCGCGGCATCGACAGTCTCCACTCGTCCGTACTTCCGCTTGCTCGGCGACCGTTTTCGTGTGGTAGCTACTGTTCGCAACTCTGCAAGTCGGTTCTTGCGCCAGGTCCGAACAAAGCTCTCCTCATCCCCGCTTTCGGGGTCGCTGTTGCTTTGGTTGAGCGGGGTGCGCGAATCCAAATCCGCCGGTGTAACATAGCCGGCAAAGGCGTAATGCTCTTTTGGCCTTTGCGTCCTGCGACGAGCAGATTCGAATGATGTTGCATCAGCTATTACACCTTTCACACCCTGCGATGAAGAGGTTAGCATCCTTGCGAATGATGATGCATGTGCATGTAGGGGGATAGGATGAAGACTCACAGTTTGATGTGAGCCGGTAAGCTTGGTTGAATTCTTGAAGAAAGGCATGTCTTTAGGACCAGTTCCTGGAATCTCAAAGTCGTCGTTATTATTGTCGATGTCGAAATCGTTGATACTTGCGTTGCTATCTATATCACTGCCAATGTCCGAGTCCTTTCGGTCCTCGGGATGGCGGTGGGAGGCCTCGTCTTTAACTGGGGCGAAAGAGTCCATGCTTGGTCTTGGTTGCCTGGGTGTTGGATGTTGGTTGGGCAGTTGGTTGGTTGAGAGGGTGCGAGTAAGAAGATGCACTGACAGGGAGAATGTGGGAACGTGGGAACGGGCCCATTAACATTTGGTATCGCTTGGCCGCCCGAAACGTGGCAAAGTGCAGTTTACGCGCCAAATTGAAAGTGGAAAGGATCCCTATAAATAATTGATTACTTGGCTAGTATACGATACGACCTAGGGGCCATTGATTGTCTATAGGGCCCAAAGAGGTGTCGCTCCGCCGCTGCGGGATGTTTCAGTTGAAACGGTTGCAAAGGGGTTTCGGTGGTGACAAGGGACTGGCAGACGGGTGTAGTTGGTTGGTTTTGAGGGATGAGGATGAGAGACTGGATAATCGTGGACTGAGTGAATTATCTAATGGATGAACACTCTAGATCTGATACCTCACAGGTGTTTTGACTGTGGAGGAGAACAGGCGAAGCCACCAACGTCGCTGTCAGCATCAAATTTCCGGTCATCGTAACAGTCTCAGATATAGCTAATGACCTCACATTGAGAACCCTTCCTGAGGAGAAGGCGCCAAAGTATAAAGCACAAATACATCGTGCTATACTTATTGTAACGGCATTCCGCAGGCCTTAAGGAACAGGAGGATACTAAAGTCCATGCTGCCGGCAACGGAAATCATATATCGGGACTCCGACATGCACACACAGACCTTCTGTGGCTGCAATTGCACTTTTTGGAATGGACGACAGAAGCTCTAACTCAGTGTAGGATTCGGATTCAGATTCGAGAACAAAGGAGATCCCAGACAAAGGTCTGCATCAAGAGCTCAATTCCCAGGGCATATCCTAGGTCCCTCTTTAGACTACCCCGTTTGCGTCACATATACTAATCGGGTATCTTCAGATGTTTATGCGTGCCGAAGATGGCGTCCGAAGCTCAATATAAATAACACACAAGCGAATTCGTAGGAAGCTCACATGTTTTCATCCAGGTCTGGTTTCGCCTTCTTTCCTGGTCCGTGCCTCAGGTCTATCTATCTCACTCGACTCGACGGGTACCCTCTCCCTGCAGTATTCTTATGTTACCCTAGCCCTCAGTTATCATTGACAGTGCCAATTAAATCCTATTGTATGCTAACCCAATAAAAGCGGCGACCATCCAGACAGGGGGGTAGTGTCTATCTCCGTATATATCTCCTTCACCTCCAGCTTCTAGCGTTGGACGGGTCTTCAATTCTGCAAAATTGCGTAACCTACATAAGATATCATTCGATGGAAGTATGGAAGGAGGTATTCTGAGCCGATCTCTTCCGCCACGTTGCGATCTCCGAGGAACATTTTGTATTCCTCGTACAGGGTAGTCGAAATAGTGTGGGATTGAACGTGGTTAACCCCAACCTCATCAGAACAACGTACGATCGGCAGTCAGTACATCTCCACAGTATTACAAGTGATCGTTCTGGCTTTTCACATCTGTTCTCTTCAACACACTGATTCAACCCCTTGCATTCCCGATCTAGCCTCAACCATAGAGAAAAAACAACCTCAACACCTACCATGGTTTCAGGATCCAAGCATGGAAAAATAGTACACCTATCCATGGTCCTACGCGCGTCCCAACTGCCGTATAACGTGGCCTGTGCCTCGCACTATTGGGTGAATCCTGTAAGGGTTGCTAACGACCCACCACTATCGGGCGAGAGAGAACGCCTCTGCGTCTCTACGCCTCCACGTCGCCACGCCCCTACGCCTCACGCCTCTACCGCTAGTCCTACATAAAAATGCCGTCATTGTTATCGACGAGCGTTTGTCTAGTACGAACATGAAATGCAGCTACGAGCTTGTACTCAACTAGTGGTATTATGTCGAGCATTTTGTGTTCCGTTTAAAGGTTTGTTCGAGATTCCCAATCCTTGCACCTATGCTATAAGATTTGTCAAACTGTTCCACTGTTCCAGGAGAAATGGCCGGTAATCTGGATATCTCCAGTATGTTCCTTTTGCAACATCCTGTCTTGTCTGCGCGCAGAGCCAGAAGACGCAATTAAGCTTGTGGAGTGGGTCCCCAGGTTTTGTGAGAGAACCTTTGTTGCACTGCAGGCTTCTCTCTTCGTGTACCTACGTACAAGAATTTGTGTTTCGTGCGAAACAGACTAGAGTTGATGGGCCACTCCTCTGCAGACGCGGTCATATATACGTCAGACTCCCGCTCGCGCGGGCTCCACGTGCTGAAATAACGGTGAGTTTCAAGACATTCATGCAAGCCAGACGTTGGCGCCAGGTAAGGCGTTTAGCGGAGTGATCTTGTATGATATGATGCCATGACCATAGAAGGATCGTAATCTTGTGTGTTTTGGGGTTTCTCTCCTTATCCTAGTGCAAATCCTGTAATCCGTCATCCGTATCCGGAACACATTCCCTGGTGTTGAAGATGGCTCATTTTGTTTTACTTTCATGCACCCGGTGCGAACGGCATAGCAAACTCACATGATTACCGGAGTTGGGAGCGGGAGGATGGGATGCATTACTTCTGTTATCTTTCTTTTATGCGTACAACGCCTACTCCTGATGATATTAGATATCTTTCCTATGGGGGCCGTATTACTTTCATTTGTCCGGTTGGTATTCCGCACGGCTGCTCCGGTGGCCAGGCGCCCCAATGCCCCCACTGTTATCGTCAGCATTCAACCAAAAGTAATGAACGTGCATGCTTAACGAAGACCCGCATGAACCCGTCCGCTCGGGCTCCTAAGGTTCGTGATTTAGTATAATCTCCACGGGCTGAGTTGATTTCAGTGCGCTATGTCGATTCGCAGTATGTGAAGGGTTTGAAGGCCGTCATTCATACTCAAGCAGGAAAAAATCCGGGGTTTGAGCCGTTTAGTTGGCCCAGATACCACCAATCATTTCTCCTCACTTGAAAGTTGAACCTCCGATGCCGTAAACGCGGCGGAATTTTGCACAAGCCAAATTTATGACTAGCACCCGGAGATTTCTCATGTATGGGTATGAAGGCCTCTAAAGTGGACAGAGCTAGTAGACTTGTTAGGTTTGTGTGCTCGGAATTACTATTTGACAAGTGTGGGGTACCTTGCTTAATGTACGTCTAAGCTGCAACTTTTGCTTTTGACATGACTTGACCAATGTTGCTCGATGACCTCAGAACAAAGCTTTGAAACAGCATGTGGAATACGAAGGTACAAAACAGTGCCTTTACATACGCTTAAACCAGGAACTTTGCTTTTGATGCAGTACCGGCGAATAAACACCGAATGGGTGTCTCACTACGACCAATGCTGCGTTCGAACAAACACTAAATGTCGACTTCTGTTAGTGAACTGAGCTAAGTGACATATCATGCTATGGATGAGTAGGACGAGTGTCTAGACCCACTACCAGTTCCTAGAACAGCAGTATACGTTCATACTCTGAGAAATTGGCAGTTTAAGAGTCTAGATGTCATTCCTGCACATGCTGCAACCCCGCCGCGGCATATATTCGACGAGAACCCTGGCCTGCCTCAAAGGAACCTTCTTTGAGGGACAAAGCGCAGGGTGCATTTTAGAACCGGAAATTTCAAATAGCAAAGTTGGAGGAATCAGCGGAGGAAAAGCGGTAAGTGTGAGATGAAGACCAGGAAGACCAGGAAGATGAGAGAAAGAGTAATACAGGGAGCAGGAAAAGAGCAGCAGCAATACCGGGGAAACGGCACGGAGAACTTGAGGGTGGTGGTGGCTGTTAGAGGAGCGTATTGTATTTTTAGGCTGTCAAAAATATCTAGTGGACGGGTTTCTTGGCCCCGCGGACACAATTTCTATTGCTCGAAAGCGATCCCACCTACCACCCTCTCTACATTGCTGGAGCCTGGATGGCATAGGTGATATAAAGTGCATCCGTCTTAGATAGCATTGTGTTGTGAGAGTAGTGTAGTATAATATGTTACGGAAATCTTCTAAGTACATGACACGAGGTCGAACCTCGAAGCCTTTTTGTTAGCTAACTTTTCTCAGGTGACACTCTCTAGACTACTCACATATGTACTAGAGAATCTGACGACTGGCGACGGTCGTTGTTCGTCTGCCGGTAGAATAAGTATAATATTCCGGTTGTTCCCTAAGCGAGTGATAATCATGATCAGAGGAAAAATGTCAGAAGTTCATTCAGACATATATGATCGTACATTGAGATACTACGCGTTAGGTATAGCTAACTACAACCTCCGCATGGTTATTGTTAAAATCATCAGATTAGCAAAAAACTTATCTGGCTGAGCAGGTGCTAGAAACACCCAGCAAGCAGATTCGAACCCCGCAGTGCAATAAACACTCAAAGTCTCCAGGCTCGAAATCTGGAGTGCCCAGACAATTGGTGCTAGAAACACCGGCAAGCAGGTTCTAAACCTGCTATGTTTAATTGGTGCTGTAAACACCAAGGTCATAGGCTCGGGGCCCGTGGTTCTCACCTTTTTGCTGTTTTGCGTGTGGCTATATTTTTGCTGGCCGTGTCTAGGCCGTATGACAGGCTACTTTGCTCTCGTTCCCAGGTTTTCCCGTCGCTCGCAAGCGCTTGCCGGAGGCTAAAAGAAGGGGCTGGATTTCGAGTGCAAGGCTACTTTGCGTGCACCGGTGGTTCGACAATTTGAAAGCTCGGACAAGACGATTTCATGCCAACTTTTTGTAAAGCCCAGCTGGTTTCTGGTCTGTGACAGCAATCTTTAGTGAGACTACGACGGACTGTAGGTACATGCCTTTGTGAAGACATAACGTTCAGACCTCGAAGCATCACACCATATCACCTACGAACCCCAACCCCAAACAAAACATCGCCGCCTTCTCTTCTCACAAACAATAAGTATTCCTCACATCATTTGTAGCTCCTAGATTGAATATACTCCCTTAGTAGGAGGCTTCAACTTTTTCCCAAGAATAAATTACCACCAAACCAACCAAAAGAATAGCGCGACTTCCACTCCCAGAAAGAAGAATCAAGAATCAACTCCGTATGCCTTGGCCATGGTATTAACTACGGCATCCCCATCGTGTAAAGAGAAGAGGAAGTAGTAGTAGTAGTAGTAGTTGGTAGAACAGAAAGAAAGAAGTACACCGGAAGAAAGGAAGAATGGATATACTTTCATGGCCAATAGAAACCCCCAACAAAAAGAAACTGAAGACGAAAAAAAAGAAAGCGTAATGAATGATGGTATACCTGTACCCCTCCGCAAGAAAAAAAATAACATTTACAAATCCGGTAACCTATCCGGGCCACCAACAACCAGTGCCAAATCCCAGGGTATACATTTCCGATCTCCTCAAATTCAAAACAAAAAAAGGGACTGAACCACCACTCCCACCCAGATCATAACCACAAGTAGCAACAACCTATTTGCGTAAAACATTGCATTCCATTCCATCACTCTACTTCGCCCTATCGAAATCCTGGTCTCCCACCTCTCCCCTTATTCGCTATTGACAACTCAAAATCCGGATTCCCTGCTAACCCTACGCTTTTCCGCCCCGCCCCTCCCCTTGACTGCCCAGGACCCAATCTGCTCTGTTCTTCCTGCCATCGGGGGTTTATACCTCGCTGCGAGATGCTCGTAAACCCGCTGGCTGTTGACATAGTCGGGCTTTGTTGCCCATTGTCTATATCATCTGGAATTGGAGGAGGTGAACCCCATGTTGCACCAGGGGGTGGAGCATATGCACTGGGGTTTCCGGGAGTGAGAGCTGTTGGATGCGGCGATGTAGTGGGCAGTGGTGGTGTCGGAGAGCGTTCATGTGAGGTGTCAAACTGAGGCGCAACATCTTCGTAATATGAATCTGAAGCGCGTTTCGACTTTGACGAACCACTTCGCGAAGGTGGTCCTTGCCGTGGCGTTGACGTTGGTAATTCTGCGGGACTCGGCATCCCTTTGTTTTCGGTAGATCCATTTTCTTGTTGCCACTGTGGTCGGGGAGGGATGTACGAGTCTTCTTCATATGTTGGTCGCGTTTCATTCACCACTGTCAACTTCCCACTTCCACTTCCACTTTCACTCGCTAAATTACTGTTCTGTGCCCCATCTCCACGCCCATCAACTGAAAGCGCCCTACCAATCGCATCTGGATTCACTGGCGCAAGAGTCTGTTCAAATTCTCGGCGCTCATCTGAGTGATTATTTTCAATACCAGCCGGGTATTCACGGTCATCGTATCCTGGGTCTGGGGGAGGAACTTGACGTCGCGGGGGTGGTGCACGAAGTCCTGTTACCATCCCCATCGCAGGTGGGCCTGCACCTCTCGGCGGAGGACCATAGGTTCCAGGTCCGTAGTTGTTGGGCGTAGGTCCACGACCCGGCCCAGGCCCATATCCTGGGTACGGGCCTCTCCGAGGTTCAAACCCACCGGGTGGTGGCCCCCCATGATACGCACCTGGTGGAGGTGGTCCGTATCTACCTCCCTGTGGCGCTCTGTCGTATGGTCCTGGCATGGGTAGAGGATCGCCGTGTGCTCTCTCTGAAGGGTATTGTCCATATCCAGCCCCCCCCCGTATTGGCTGTGCTGTCCCGTAAGGACCGGAAGATCCACTAATAGAAGACGGCAAGGTATGGTTAGAGTATTGTGATGCCGCCATAGATGCATTGCCCCCCATTGGATTATGTCCTGAGCCTAACGGACCGTTACCACGATGTTGAGGACCGTAGTTACTCCTATCACTGCTTTCAGTCCTCAGTGTGTTTGAACGATGAAATCCTTGATCGTCCTGCTGCTGAACTCTGGGATTTAGTGGAATTCTTTCCCCCTCCTGTGCAATGGGAGTAGCTTTGTTAACCTCGAAGGTTGCAAACTCAGGGAACTGGTCTCGAGAGTCCACAGGTGCTATATCGGGTCTTGCAAGGTAGGTATTCTGATCACCCATCTCTGCAGATGCTTGAATTCTCTTACTCCTGGCAAGGCGGCTTACGACCTGTCTGCGTATACCACACATCACAACACCACTGGTGACAATAAGAATTGTTGCAGCCAGAACTATCCATCCACCCCATTGTACGTGCGGAAGAAATATTAAAATATCGACCAGGAATGCCAACAGAGAGACCATCACAGTCGGTAGGCAGAGGATCAATAAGGCAAGTAGATATTTTGGGGAATGCGCTGGTCTATGCAGATGGGCCAACACGCTCAGGACGAAGAGAACTAGCGTCATGAAAGCGGCAATTGGATGGACGATGAGTAGGCTCGTGAGCGAGATTCGTGCCTTGCTGGGTAGTGTAAAGTCGGATCTCCCCTCATTCACGAGGATTGTGTCTAAGGGAGTATGATATCAGGACAGCCCCAACTACACAACCTCCACTGCCACCAATTCAACAGGATGCCCGCAATTCGCAAGACGACGTACCCATGTCATATCCGAACGACACTCTACTGCATTCACTTTTACTATTCGGATTATTCGGATTTTTCGAGCACCACCCGAACACTCCAAATTTGACTCCTCCAAATGTCGCAATGTTCACAGTCTCAATTATTGGCGCGCTCAGTGTGCTTAGAAGTAGCAGTACGAATGCTACAAGTAGTAATACGCTCAGAGGTGTTGCCGGCCGTAACGCCATGTTGGAGAGGTTCGACGTCCAGGTCGGGAATTAATCGTTGGCGGTCGTAGTAGTAGTAATGCAAGAACGTCGGCCGCGACAGCGACGATGTCGCTCTTCAACGCGGTGTCGCGATGGTAATTGGTGTAAGGTTGTTAAATGAATGAATGACTGGAAGGGTAGGACAAGCCGATATGAGCGATATATGTAGTGTCGACTGAGAAATGAATCCTATTTCCTGCGCCACAAAGCGAAGAAGCGAAGAAACGAAGGGGAACTCTGGCATGAAAGAATCCAAGGTATCCCGGTTGGCGGGCAGCGGCGAACTGGGTGGACAAAGGGGGGGACGCCGGGTCTGTGTCGCCTCGAGTCGTTACCGAAGAACGACAATATGCCGCAGGCAGCGATCCACCATCACTTAAAACGGGGGCATCTTGGCAAAGCTTTCCTAAAGCTTGGCGAACAAGAGATATGACGGGCTGAAGTGAAGTGGGCAATTTTGACTTTCTACGGTGCATATTTGCCCAATGGTGGTGGCTGGAAACGTTTCTCGCCCATTCGTGGAGACTATTGGTGTTTGGTCTTCCTTTCCGCGCTTCCAAGTTAACCACAGTGGGTCCCGGTATTTTCATTTACCAGTATTCCTAAAAATAAGTACTTATCTATACTGGCGCTGCTCCCCACTGGAGAAAGTACCTCTATCTCTAGAGCGCCAAAATGACGGATCCTATGTTTCTCATTGGTTGGTTTATGTCATGGGCAGGGCAGACAAGGCTTATTCATAATGCGGGCTTCATATTTCAGAGTCTTGCACCGAACTTTTTTAACTGCTCTAGATAGAGCTTTTCAACTCCGGTCTCCCCATCTACGAAAATCCAAATGACATAATTTTTGTGCAGTGAGTGGTAAGTGGCGCTTGTGGAGGCCAGGAACAAGGAAAGTTCAAATGCTTTTTTGAGCTTGGATGCTAGCGGGTTGTAGGGCTGACACTGGCTTTGCACCTGAAGGAACAGCGACAGCGCGGTGATCTGGGTTATCGGGAAACTCCAACGTTTAGAACACGCCCCGAAGCCCACTGAGGAGCAATTCCATTCCTTGCGAATACCCAGGCCACGTATCCCAGCGTTCGAGACTACCAGCCTACCCAATTGAGGGTATCAGATCAGGGCTAGCGTTTAAATCACCCCGGATTGTGGGAGAGCTCTTTCTTTCTCCCTATGATCGAACATCTGGCTAGTGGAGAAACGGCGACATTCGACCATATCCAATAATTGGGTGTCACTCACGGAGTCCTGGGACAACTCGTGCCGTGGTCGTTTAGGTCTCGTCCAAGAGCCCGGATATCTCGTCTCATGTTGAACATGGAACCCAAAACCCGCTATTTCGCAGCCCATCTGTGTCGAAGACATTACCCCTGGGGCCGTCCTGCAACAAAACAAGTTAAACAACGGTGCCACTGGATAAAGCTCAACGGGGCTTCTAGGGCGAGGAATTCTGGCTAGCACTCATTATGGTTTAGGGCAATGAAAAATACGGCCCATACATAGGTCCTGTATTCATTGCAATTGAGTAATAATCCGGCAGATGGTGCAACCGAATACTTCGAAGGATCGACACCCGTCCATCCGGAGTATTTCGATTAAACCATTTCAAATCCAAGGTCATCGGAATTGAACTCTTTATACCGAAAAGCAATGTATAATACGGATTGATGGAATGCGGGAATATCCCAGGCCTAAAACAAGGATTGTACAATACATATGAAATTTTTAAGTGGACATTTAAGGGCGACCGATGGTAGCACTACCTGGCTATTCAACTACAAATACAAATCAGCATTGTTAATAGTTTGCAAAGGTTCCGCGGATGTATTAAGGACGGAAACCAGTCGATTATCTATGGTATGGCTATCTAAGCCACTGAAGCTTGGTGTAAAGGACCTCTACAATTCCGTATAGGGAGCGTCTTGCATATCACGGATTTCTCAGTTAAGGAATCTCTTAATTGACCAGGTACATCATCATCATCTGAACCGGAGGCATAGATTAGGCAATTGCTAGTATCACTGTATGCCACTTACGATTCAGGGTTTCTATTACAGGCTCGGGGAGGGTACCTTACTCACCCTCAACCAACCTATCTGCCGTCCAACTGAACGGCAGAGCCGACTTCGGGAGCTGAGGAGGCCATTTTTGCCAAGTTAGAATACCGTAAAGGTAGCATGCTCAACGAATGATGGTGCATGGTTGTTGTGCTGTTCATACCAAGGTCCACGAATCTAAGTCGATATTCCAGCCTCGAAACAACCTACCAAACAGTTACGGCCAGGAGTGGTTTAATTATAGAGCATAGTAGCTTTTCACAACTCTATACCTGCTAATTGTTGAGGAAACTGGACGTTATAGTGGAGATATAAGATCCCAAAAACGTGATGTCTAATTCGTCCGCGGTCTTCGAGTTGCAGGTTTGGTTTCTCTGCCTCAATGTGGGGTATAATAGACGTTAATGCTGTCTTTCTATATCATTCCTGATAATGCCCTATGTTCCAAAGACCTGTTTCACCAACTCCGATTCACAGCCGCAGCGACGTCATCCACTCGATAATAAGGCGTTTTTGTTTCACGGGGTGGCTTAGAGGACCTATGGCGCGGTGACTTTGCCACAACGTTTGAGCAGACGCGTCCGCCTCATTAACAAGCGGATGGCATTAACTACTGGTATTGTATTTCTGACTGACAATGAAATGAAGCAGGTGGGGTAAACCGCACAGAAAAGCCAATATCCCACTGACGACAAGTCATTTACAGAATCAAGGCTCTGTCATGACGGGTTTGGACCGACGCCAGACGCCACTAGAATCATATCCAAGTTTTGGCAGCCTTCTTTAAGTCATACCACGAGCAGTAGAGTTTCACGTCCAATTGCTCTCACTTTCATCCTCATTGAATCTCGGGTGGAAGCGTCATCCCCTGGCTGCCTTGGGGTTTAAAACTTCTCCTCAAACTGACGATATCTCCTCTAACAGCCTATAGAAGCACTCACTCATACCGTTCAGTTTCTTTCCGGTTGCTTTCTGGTGGTGGTGGTTGGAGTCTGAATGGTGGTTGGACATCCAGGCTCCTGGTTTATTGGGATGTCTTCGAGACTAGTCTCTCGAATAGAATAATACCCAACAGGATCGGCGATTTAACTTTTCATACATCTCTATTCAATATACTTATAGAATTATGCTTAAATATAACTATATTATTTAAAGGTTTATTTGTCTGGGGTACTTGGTTCCTTTCTGCCTGTACATATGCATGCTTGAAATAGGTAACTTATGACGATATGGTGATGCACCCTGTCCACCTACCATCCCGTTCTCTCCTTCTCCCTCAACGAACTACACCACTACACCACCACCCCGCAGACAAAATAATACTCGATCGCTTTAGAGTATCTACTACATACGACACTACTCTACAACCCGCAGCTCGAAGAGCCCCCTTCTTCGACGCCCACTCCTCTTCACACACACCATCCCCCCCTTCGCACCCGGTCATCCCTCCGCATCCTACCTCGTGCTACCCTACCAGGGATCTCCAAGTTTGGCAGTTCATCGTAGCATACATCCTGCATTACCATCACTATACCACACCCCGCGATCGTCGCTCACAACCCACCCGAGTACAAAAAGCTGGCAGGAAAGCGTCGCTCAAGTTCCGGCGGTCTCTTCGCTAGGATCAGAATGTTTGGAAGCAACAACAACGGTTCAGCAGACTCCTCCGCTTCCATAACAAATCCGCTCTCTCCGAAAGACGGAAACCCATCGCATTCAACTTCGCTTTCCCAGCCCCGTCGTTCATCGGTTTCATCAGCGCCAGCGCCCCCTGCTATCGATACCAAGTCTGCTGCCGAGAAATCTAGCAACGCGAACATCCCAAAGCGGAAGGGTTCGAAGGCAAGGGAGCTTATTGCATCAGCAAAGAGTTCACTCACCAACATCAACAGCCCCAATACCGAAGAGAAGGAATTTCTCAAAGTTCTGAAAGATGATCCCCAGATTCAGTCTCCGGGCTCCAACAACAATTCTGCAGGCGAATCGAGACCAACTCAAAGGAGCACCTTTAGGGTTGGTGTGACAGAGGACAAGAACAGAAAATGTCGAAGAACCATGGAGGATACACATTCCTTTGTGTATAATTTCCTACCTACCCCTGACGAGCTCGTGGATTCTGACAATGGATACTTTGCCATTTTCGATGGGCATGCTGGTACATACGCAGCTGACTGGTGTGGACGGAAGCTTCATGTTATCCTCGAGGAGACTATTCACAAACATCCCAATACGCCCATACCCGAACTCCTTGATATGACATTTACAAACTGCGACAATCAGCTTGAGAAGCTACCCGTAAAGAATAGTGGATGCACTGCTGTATGCGCGATCTTGAGGTGGGAAGATCGTCCTGTTCACAGCCCTAGTCCCGCGGAATCGGCGGACAAGAGCAATTCAGGTAACACAAGCAACGAAAACGCAAAACCTAATGCATCTTCGCAACGCACCGAGAGACAGAGAATTCTATATACTGCAAATGTCGGAGATGCACGGATTGTTTTGTGTCGTAACGGCAAGGCATTGCGACTCAGCTATGACCATAAAGGGAGCGATGAGAATGAGGGAAAGAGGGTCGCCAATGCTGGCGGTCTAATCTTGAATAACCGTGTGAATGGTCAGTGCTACTGTAAATTTACGAGATTGGGCCACTCTGATGTGTTATCTAGGCGTACTGGCAGTTACCCGTGCGCTCGGCGATAGCTACATGAAGGATCTAGTGACGGGACATCCCTACACCACAGAAAGCGTTGTCCAGAACGACCTTGATGAATTCATAATTCTCGCCTGCGATGGTGTATGTTTGCTATTCTTATATTACTTCTCTGTCTATTTCTCGCTGACAATCTCGCGATTTTACAGTTGTGGGATGTTTGCTCTGACCAAGAGGCCGTGGACCTCGTTCGCTCCATTCCAGATCCCCAGGAAGCCAGCAAAAAGTTGGTCGACCATGCACTAAGTCAGTTTTCATCAGACAACCTGAGCTGTATGATTGTTCGGCTAGATCCGACTGCAAAGTTTGAGGGGATCAAATCCGACCAATACAAGGGTACGGACAGTAATGACGAAGTTGCTGTTATAGAAGGTGGTATTGCTGCAAAGGCTACAGATGGCGCAGGTAGGACAGAAGACATCATAACCACTTCATCTTCGGCAAAAGAGAAAGCGGAGAAAGGTGCGAAGGGATAGTATATGGAGGATGCTCATGAGTGGATTGGGCTGACGAGAGTTTCAAACCCTGCCAAATCTAGCATATGATTCTAGATGGTTCCAACAAAAGTCGTTGGATGGACAGATTACTCGCTTCTACTTCTCCTATGATAATTGCGCTTGGGGTACCTAGTTTCTTTTGTCCGGGGGTCTTCTTTCGATCGATATTGTCTACCGCTTCCCTGTATGATTTGCATCCCCGCGGTTTCTTTTGGGTATTTGCTGCTGGACTGTTTCGAATAGAAGGTTTTTATTTTTGTAAACTTGGTTGAGAATCGGCTTGCTTGACCTCTACTGAGCATGTTTATAGCTTTCATATCCGTTGGTAGCACCCATTGTCTGATGCTTCAATGTGCATGTTGATAATTAGGTTTCATATCTATATGTCTTTGTTTGTTTATTGGCCTTATATCGTACAGTACGTGCTGTGTCGTCATTTCGCTAAGTCAGGCTTATCGGAAGATCGCCCCGTTACACTATCTGGTTACTAGGGCAACCGTAAGGCACCTCCATCACAACAACAAATATCTAACTCTTTCCCATCCACACACAACAACTCTGCTGGTACTTAGCCACAAGTCGGCTTCTTAACTGGCTCACCTTCGCTACTCTCTCCCCTCATCCTCTCATTCGCCTCCTTGCTCCTTACTTGCAGAGCATCGGCGGTTGAGGTAGTGGTTAGCTCCACTCTATTTATCCTTCGACACATTCGTTTTGTCGCGCACCTTCAACTTCAGTCTATCTTCGCCACGCAATAAATACACGGTTATAGACCACCTGAACCGCCTTTGCGCAATAGAGAGACACTTTTTCTCCCACTGCACCGTCGGTTTCATTTAAACAGAACAAGATCGCAATGACAATGGACCACCCACGGCAGTCTTTGCTTGCAGATGAGCTCGCCAATGTCATTGATACCTTACACAGCCTCTTCGATGAGATTGGTCTGGCTCGACATGAGCGCGAAAGTCGCGAAGCAAGTGTCTATGCCGCTATAAGTGCAGCTCTTCACGACCAACTGCGTGTGATGTCACAGTATGTGCTTCTTCCAAGCAGTGTAGTAGGCACTAGCTAAGCTTAGAGTGTAGCGAGAAAACCAAGATGGTAGACGAATGCCATCAGCTAATATCACAGATAAAGCAAATGGAACGATCAATGGCCGGTGGCAACAATGATTATGACTACAACGATAACAACGACTCTAACATCACGACTCCGCTACTTAAGTGCTTGCAGGGACTGAAAGAGAAGCACAAACTTGTAAAGAGGCGCCATGCTGAACGCTATGATTCAGTGAAAAGTATGTATTCAGGTCGCTCACCATCTAGATCGACACTTTGTCTAAGAAATGTTTGTAGAATTGGTACATGCGCTAGATACATACGCTTCACGACTCGAACCGTCCGTTGTCCAGATCCATCTCCCTCCCATCACGAACGATCCAGCTTCGATCGCATCTTTCGACTTGTCAGAAGCATATTACGACCGGCTAGAGCAGGAGTTCAACCGAATATACGAAGAATTCACGCGTCGAGTATCCACAGTGGCAGCACTGGCAAAGGAGATAATCAACCTCTATGCTGAGCTGGGTATTCCTAAGGCACAGCTCGACAGGTCAATAGTGGAGTATGGTGCAGCAGAGCCAGAAAGATTGGGTTTGAGTAAGGACGATATAGACCGGCTCAAGTCAAAAAAGTCGAAACTCGTTGACGAGCGTGAGCGCCGGAGGTCCAAAGCGGAGGAACTTAAAAGGGATATTCAGGAGTTATGGATAAAACTTGGAATTGAAGAGAATGAAAAAAAGCTGTTCCTGGCAAAGCACAGGGGCTGTGATGTGAGGACTATCCAAGAGGTGAGATCCTATGGACCGTGAGATATTCGGATGATGTTAACCTTTACGCCATAGCTGGAGGATGAACTTAACCGACTGCTAGAACTGAAGAGGGAGAATCTCCACGTTTTTGTTGAAGATGCTAGGCAGATTCTCCAAGAGCTGTGGGATAAACTCTACTTTTCAGAAGATGATATCATGGACTTCTCCCCAGCACATTCTGGTAATGGACCTTCAGAGGCAACCACCTTGACTACGACTAATACCGTCTAGATGTTTACACTGATGCGCTTCTTTCTGCCCATGAAATGGAGATTTCTCGCCTCGAGGCCCTTCTGGAAGAGCGCTTACCAATCCTTGCCCTCATCAACAAGCATCGCGACCTTATGGACGACAAGGAGCAGCTTGCTGCTTCCGCTAACGACTCTTCACGGTTGATGGGCCGTGGCGGCAATGGAGCTCGTGACCCCACTCGCTTGTTGCGCGAAGAAAAGATGCGGAAACGCATTGCTAAGGAGCTTCCTAGAGTTGAGGTGGAACTGAAGAAAGCTCTGGAGAAATGGGAGGACGATTACGGAGAGCCACTTCTTGTCAAGGGCGAAAACTACCTTGAAACGTTGATGCGCCTCTCGCCAGTTGCGCAGTCCAGAGCTACCTCTGCGAAACCTTCCGCAGCCGCTACCAACACCAGAGGGAGATCGAATACCATGTCATCCCTCAGTTCATACAGTACCCAGAGCACACAGCGCGCTAAATCACGCCCCAATATCAAGGAATCAACACAGGTGAAACCCCCTGTGCGATCGAAAACCCCGACAGCTCGACCGAAGACACCTGCTGGCGGGCAGCTGTTCAGTAGCGGGGCCTCCACGCTTGGCAGATCGACTGGGAGGAATTTGGCTTCTGCAATGGGTGGTAGAAGCACTCCTGCCTTAGGGGGCAGAATTCCCCAACCAGCTAGTGGGAGTATATCGCCGACCCGTATCAACAGACCTGCCTCCAACGAACGTATGGGCCCACCAACTACTTCTACCATAGGTAGAAATGCTTCCACAAAACGCAAGCTTGGTGCTGGAAATGTGCTTGGAGCAGCCCCCAAGATGCAGCAACTACAAAACGAGCCTCAGAAACTGACGCCATACATGCGACATCAGCTTGAGCAAGAGCGACGAGAAGCTGAGGAGATGCGGTCGTCCCAGGGAAGCAGGAGCATTCGAAGCGTCAGCCCATATGGTAGCGAGGCGCACTATAGTACCTATGGCGACTCACAGGAAGAAGAGGACAGACGGGATACTCCTAGAGCAAACACTTACCGACCAAATTCTAAGAATTATAGCGAGTATGATTCTTCAGCTAGGAGAAGCCAAACATCTGGGTCTAACTCGAGAAACTTTAGCTCCAGCACAATCAGCACAATCAGCAGCATCAGCACTCCAGGAAACAGCGGCAGCGAAAACTGGGAAACATTTGGCGAAGAAAGCGAATATGGAGATGACGCTAATATGGATCCAAGGGAAGCATACTATCGTCAAAAGGCTCGGGATACTTATTCATCTCACGATAAGAGTGTGGGCCTTGTGCGGCCGAGCAGCCATGATGATGAGTGGATGAGTGAAGCTGCCTTCTAGGCGGGAATGCGGAAAAAAAAACGGCGTGTACTGGCTGGGTTTCATTATGATATTTCGGTTTCCTTTGGGTGTAACTGGTCTTTCAGCGACTCATTTACTTTTGGTATGGCTTTCTTTGTAACCTTGAGCTCACTCTTCCTTTTGGTATAGTTTCCTTTGTAACAATGGGGTTCTCTTTTCCTACATACTTGTTGTTTTCCTTGTGCAGCTGTGTTTCTCTGTAGCTTCGATACCCCAGTATATTTGTTAACCTGTCCAGATCTTCTCGTGCGACGATGAATGGTATGGTGAATGGCGTTAACATTTACCTTACCAACGAAGGCACGAGGCAACGAACATCTTGGAGCTTTGTATCCGCATGTTTATGTTTTTCTCAGGTATGTGTGTGGCTATTCGGGCGGGCTCTCTTGAACTACGAGGAATGAAATGTGTCATGAGTGTTTGTTTGTCACTTTCTTCTTTTTAGCAGGCCTTTGGTTATTCTTGTATGTCCTCTTCTCCGTTGTGTATCTTGCGACCTTATCTGTTTAGTTATCTTCTTTTGAGTTCCTTGCGTTATTGCGTTTGTGGGGGTGGAATGCTACTGCTTTCCTGCCATGTATATCATAGGTCATGAATCGAGTGTGTCGTTCTTGCACAGTGACTGAACATCAACGTCGGTACTGATGAAACCACTCATACCCGGGTCTTCTCTGCTTGTTTCAGGAAGTGTTTGATGGCAGTCATCACAGCTGCAATCAGCTTGATATCCCGGTCTGGTGCTTCCATGTGACTTATCATGAGCGCAAGCGAGGGGAGCGTCTCCAGGCTATTGGGATCCATGAGCTGTGGTTTGTAGGGTTAGGTGTGTACATTTTGTGGCCTTTTTTTATTAAGCCGCAGATTTTTCGCCGACAAAGAACCTTTGTCTCTAAGTTATCTTTTCCCTATCCTCTTCCATCTCCACTCCACTCGACAATCACCACTCAGAAATGAACTAACCCCACCATCTGCTCACAGCAAACCAAGAAACTGGTACGTTCTTATTTCCTGCTACCAGCCCATACTGCACAACGAACACAAACTTTTGCTATGATGATTTTATACAATTCAATGCATAGTTCAACTGAGGTCTACTAGCCAATGTTGAGAAAAACATCATCATGTCTTTCACCCCTATCTGATTGCATAGTTGTGTTTCTTGCTTTTTCATCCACGTCGTTTTCGAGGTGCGGGGCAGCAAGCTAACGACGAGTGAAAAGATTCTAGATGCAATTGCACCAGACGAAAGGGAGGGGTGGAGATGTGTGGTTTGGTGATTTAGATGAATATAAATGGATTTTTACTAGCGACTTGATGCTCGCGTGATGTGATTGATGCCGACTTTGAGATGCGTTTACTCATCCACTCATCGCTAATTGTACTGCTTCCCCAACGTTATCGTGTTTGCGTTGATTGATACGGAAGCCGACATCGCCTCGTATCCAGGAAACAATGGCGGGCGCTAGGGTCGTCGGCTGCGAAGACAGATGATTGGTCGTTCCGCCACTGGGTGTGACGAGTCTGTCTGACAGGACTACGTAAGACTCACTTGCCCAAGTCCAAACATGACTTACCCCAGCCAGACTAAAATTTTCCTCCAGGCTCACCATGGAAAAGCCACTGGATTCGGACGCTACGTCCTAGCAGAGAGCTACATTCGATTCGCCAATGGCTCTGATGCTGCCGACTGACATCGAGAAGCTCCAACATCTCCAAAATGAACCATCAAACACCCTCTTAAACACTACCTCTGGCTCCGAGCTCCCGCCCAACAACCCCGAGAGCGCCGATACAACCCTCAAATGTGAACCCTCCCCCTGCAATTCCCACCCATCAAACCGTGAAAGCTCCCCCCCTCCTCCCCTCCAACACATAGGCTCTACCCTCTCCCCCCGACACTCCGGCGGCGATTTCCCACCCAACCTCGAAAACGCCGACCCCAAGCCCCCGACCTCCCCCCCACCAAACT
>Ga0307512_10000768_pt1 | contig 47472 bp, 35 predicted proteins | sample 14_EM_MG_FD_200267 | JGI IMG/M metagenome (GOLD analysis project Ga0307512, IMG submission 200267) | Populus trichocarpa ectomycorrhiza microbial communities from riparian zone in the Pacific Northwest, United States - 14_EM | ecosystem: Host-associated > Plants > Roots > Unclassified | place... | reverse complement strand
TGCCGCGCTTCCAGTCGTCGGGGGTCTAGCAGGTTATACGCGTTAGCCAGTCGACATGATAGTCCTCATCTTGCGCGTTTTAGACCCGCTCACCTTCACAGCCAATACAGCCTCCAAGATCTTCTTCTGGAGGAATCCCTTTCAATTGTCAACCGTGTAGTGATTGGGCAGGCTTCCACAATCATGTTTGTTTCTTTTGACCTTCGGGCCTGGCACCTCCGACGCAGCGCGTTAATTTCCCTCAGGGGGCATAGCTATTGTCGCAAAGTGCCCTAGAATGTAGATGCTAGAATGACGTAGGGTGTCTCGGCTTTCGATATGTGTTGTGGATTGGAATCCAGGTGCAGTCTGAAGAGGATGGGTGGAGTTGACTGTGTGTCGATGGTGATGAGGAGGAATCCGGGCTGCTGAGCTGCAGAGCGCACAATTCCCGGAGCGCTCACACCAAGAGCTTCGGATGCTAAGTTTATACACAATTCCATAATAGGAAGCTCGGAATGCTATTCACTCATTCCGATAAGCGATCCCCATTTTCAGAGCTCGAAATGTTCCAGCCGCTCTCTGGGTATGAGCGAGTTTTGTCAGAAAGTGGCGCTCGTGCCAAGAGTGGGGCTGGGAACGAGCCTAGCTTCCCCCTTTAGCTCTGCAGTGTGAATGAGCAAGTTGGCTAGGCAGAAAGGTCTTGGCACAAAAGCAGGAGACAAAGAGCCATATAAAAACAGGGGTTATATGGTAGTCTGGATATATGGGTGTGTGATGATGGGTGAGAGGCAAAAAAGCAAGTCATGTCAAAGCAAAAGTGAAGGCAGTCAAAATTTCTCAAAGAGCAAGTGATTACTAAAGTGTTGTACAATCATGATGAAGGCAGGGTAACAGATGTCGCGCAAAAATTTCCCCTTAAGGCTTGTCGGCTTAATGCCTTGAAGTTTCACTTCAGAGCACCCACCCGGAGGAGCAAAGCTTACCAAAGCGACACCTTCTTTTGCAGTTCTGTTTTCTATCTAAGTTATGAGGAACTTTGGGTTGCTGAAAGCTGTACTGACTACGAATCCATGTTTCGCACGGTTGCGCTAAGAATAGTTGGAGTCTACAGTTTAACCTACCGCCTCTGCCAAAACGCTTCATATGGCATCCTCCCCGAGCATCTCGTTGCCTTGGCAGCCACTGGAGCACCGTTGTATATTGGGACTGAAGATCGTTGCAATGATCAGTCACATCTAGGTTCAAACGGCAGCATCACATCCTTGATTCCCTGGCATCTATCTGTGTCCGTAAGGGAAAGGGAGAAGTCTATGCTATTGCGCTATAAATCAAGGAATTGCCTGGTACACCGCAGGGGAGCATTACTCTTACCATTGCTGGTAACCAGGGCGTCCCGGCAGAAGTCTCGAAGCATCTTTACAAAGTTTGGCGACAGATTCAAGAGATCGCAAAGACCAGCTACAAGTTTTATGTGAATCACGATCAAAAATATCCCTGGGACTACAACGACATCTCTCCTCCTATTAGTGATGCCCTCGACAATGCCAAACAGTTGATCTTGGAATTGAAGGAGACCCTTTATAAGTATAATCTCAAGAAGTTCGTCGGCTGCATAAACAAGCGTTACGATAGGTTTATGGACTTTGTTGAGAATTTAAAGGTGCATATGGAGATGGCGCCTCCGATGAAGCAGCCTGATATAGATGCATGGGAATATTTTTTGTTCGTACAATAGCTTATCACGCATATCCGCGCCCGAGATCTTTCTCACCCACCCGACAATATCGATTTCACCTATCTCGTCCGGATGATGAATTTGGTGAGTTACAAAGTCCAGAAGCTCTTAAACTCCAGCAATGTTACTTCCTGGGAGGTAACGTTATCATTTACTTCTGTCTGACTAACATTGAATGAAGGTGGAGGTTTTCCTCTTGAGCGATATCTTAAGAAAGTAATCGCCATTCATTTAAGCTATGAAGATCTCGCGAAATATGCACATTCTCCTCGCCTTCGCCGACACTTTTTGATAAAAAATTTCGAGTCGTCTCTGTCGATCCAGTCCTGTCGCCTATCAAGGTGCCTCAAAATTAAGACGAAGTAGTCGACTACGCGTTAAAAAGACAGGATTTCATACGCCTCAAACTGGGAGCCCATGTCTTGAAAGAAGTTTATAATAAGCTGAAGCAATATAATTGCACCGTTAAAGCTCCTGTTCATTGCGAGTGCGCGTTGATACACTACTTTCGAAGCATACCGGAGTCAGAGGTTGCACTTGTGGATTACTTGGGAGTTAGCAAGTTGCCATGCAAAGCATGTCTAATGTACATCAAGGCGTCTAACAAGACCACCGACCACAAGTTCTACACTAGAGGAGGTCATAATAAGTGGTACTTTCCCTGGGCTTTGCCTCCGTCTGAGCCTCAGGTTGTGGAAGAGTTTCTGGACAGGATCACTCATTCCGTTGCCCACATGTTACAGAGGCGAGGCGGGGCGAGACCAAGGATCCTTTCCGATAGCTCTACTCCATAGATTGGTTATCAGTCCGTAGACAAAGACGACCAGGAAGAGGAGGACTTTGCTCTTGCTGAGATTGCGAAGGGAGTAGCGCAGGAGAAGAAGGGAGTAGCGCAGGAGAAGAAGCGAGCTACAGCTGAGAACCAAGGGGATACCTCGGCGATTGTGTAGTTCAGCCGTCTCCCTCAGATGACACTTATGCAATAACTTAGAGGTTTTTTGTCCAAAACTAACTAGCTGCTACTCTGTTTCAAGACGCATTGGTATTGTTTCCTTCTTGGGCGGGCGTTTAGTATCCGCTGGTACATATTCTATTTTGCGCTCTTTCACATAAGTACCGGTAGTCGATAACTGACAATCACTTTTAAGGAAATATGTCCCAATAGTGGCACAATAACCCTTAGGCCCAGTTCAACTACCTAGAACATTCCTCATGTTTTTTTTTGCTTCCAATTCACACATGTACTCTACTATTAACTACCCTAGCCTAATAGCTCTACCGTCAAATACCATGGCCCATCTCTATCCGCATACTATAAATATAAAACCACTGCCCTCGCTATCGCTGCTCTAGTGCTTGTGCAGTCGCCACTTATACTCTCCATACTCTCGTGAGTCGCCAATGATTCGAATTCTCAGGCGCTCCGGGAGACTACGGGAGGGTGTTGAAGAGCCTTTACTCGTTCCGGATCCAGTTTCGGAGAGTTCATAACTTCCGAGAGAGCCGGAAGGATTAGTGGAAGTTCCCGGAGAAAATTACGATTTCCTGGTGCAAGCTATGCTGAAATGGGTTTTAAAAGTGTTTATATTTTCATTCTATTAGTCAACTGCCTACTCATAAGTGTGTTTAGGGGCTCTATATCGGCTGCAACTCGATGATATTAGCTTCGCTCAATATATAGGTACTCTACCTATGGTCCCCAATATAGGGCGGCCCTGGACGGGACGGCCTCGCGTCTGCCCAGACAGTTGAGACTCTGTGCCAAGACTTCAAGTCATAGCCGCGCTGGCGTAACCCTCGGTCCTACATAAACGAAGGATAGCTTGCATCGCGGTATCAGTTCGAGCTGTTAAATGCCGCTCGGCGTCTGAGGAGAGGCATCAATCACGCAAGATCAGTGATCCGGGGTTCGGTGACGGTTTCAGTTCACCAGCTCGAACCAGTACAAAGTTAGGTGGTACATAATAGGGCCAATCATAGTGGTAAGGCCGCAACTCCAATTGCTGCTTTCACCATTTAGCTTAAGAGAAAACCCAGCAAATCTGTCCATCAGCGCTACAAAATGTTGATACCTTAAGGTGGTGGCTGAGCCCGTTAGGGCTGGTTCATAGCTCAAACCGTACCGTCTGGAACGAGATGGTATAATACTCGTCCGTTCCATGTTCAGCAAAAATAGGGAAACCTGCTCTTGTGCCCAGACTTTTCGCCTCGCTCGCAAACTCGCCTACGGGGTTTACACACAAAGCGTAAGGAAAGCAGGCGAGACCAAGGGAAACTCGTTGTTCACTATGAATTTCCCTTTTCGCCTAAATCATGATTTGAGGCACAAGAAGTAGAGTAGACATCGGTAGGCTCCGGTAGAACACCATAACAACGATAACCCAATGCACCCCATGACAGAAAAACAGCTTTTTGCGACGTGAATGCAAGCCGCTGATAAAATGATGCGTTAACTTGCGGAAGCGAATCATTGCTGTCGCTAAGGTGCAATATAGTCTATGAGCACGAATGAGGTGTCGGGAGATTTCAACTCAATCGTACGAGTACGAGGCGTCTGCAGGATGATAAGTAGATACCGGAAAGTGCTTTGAGGCTCATGTGAATCCTGGTATAAGAAATTTAGGGTATAAACTGGGAGAAAGGTTTCGAGACTCTAAGAAGTTATTGGTCAAGGAAAACAAAACAACTGGATCAGTCGGCCGAAAGCGACACCAAGAGTCTTAGGCGGATCAAGACTCCGCTCTCAAGTGAAAAACTCTTCAGTCTTTAGATTATGCATATTCATATCTACTACCTGGTACTCGAATATCTCAATTCAGCGATCCCTTGGGGACACAATCGATAGCGAGAGCCCAGCCAAATGGGCTACCCCTCACGATGGTAGTGGGCGGGTTGATATGAATTTTCAATATGCAGGAACCGGACGTATGGCTGCGGGTGCGGGATTTTCCCGCAACAGGATGCGCTTCTTCAGTATCCTGGCACGTACTCTACGTAAGGCTGGTTCTTCCAAAGAAAATCCAGCGCATATCCGGTTGTCGTCATCCGTTCAGGTACGCATTCAATGGAAGTGTAGAAATACTCCGCGGCTCGTGGGACGGGTCGAAGGGGTCAAATCAGGAAATGACACTTCACCTCACCTCTAGCCCACATGTAGACACCAATGCTCATCGATCTGCAAACCGGAACCACCCGGCAAAGATGCTGGGGATAGTGGTGGCGCGCGCAACATCTAACATCAACCAGCGCTGACATAGATGCTAGGTTACAGAGGGATACTTACCTTCATAGTATGTACCACCAGCATACCGGAAGAACGCGCGCGGTATTGTATTAGAGGCGCTAGCGGCAATGCAACTCAGAATAATGTCGGTATACAGTAGTCACGGGGCATTCGGTCGGTCGGTCTTCGCTCTTCGCAATCATGGTTTAGTGATGGGACTGATGATGGTGCTGGCACTCAAGACTGTTCCTGCAGACTATTCATGATCCGATGCTACCGGTTTGTTCCTGCAGAATGTGCTGGGATTGGGCTGTTCTTACCCGATATTACCGGCTGTTCCTGCAGACTGGTTGGGATTGTATGGCCCAATACCAAACCAACTGGGAGAACACAGGAGGACAGCAGGTACAACAGCGCAAGAGACAAGGAAGAGCCCACGTCGGTACGAGACGGGGGAGTGATCGGAGATGGCGAGTGCGACTATGGTGGAGATGGAGTTGGTGTTGGGTGGCACCTGGAGCCTTGGCTAGCTCGTTTGAGCAAAGCGTCCAGGCACAGTCAAGCCAGCGTAAGATAGTACCTGACTAGTTGCGGCGTGGTGGCGCGAACAATGGGTCCCAACTAAGGGTACCCTGGCGACGAAATCGAGGGGACGACGAGCGCCGAGCTGCGTCTTCTTCTTGGCTGCTTGTTCGTTCGCTTCTGCTCGCCTTTTTCTTTCTCTTCTTTTCCTTTCCTCTCATCCATCGGTTTGCAGACTCTCACCCCACAGTCCTTGCTCGTCCTTTGTTCCTGTGCATTAATCCTGCCGGGATAGCCAATCCTTTGAAAATCCTGATATCTGTCTCTCGGTTTTACTCGCTCTTAAGAAAGTCTCCGGCCCGCCTCCTTCAGGTCCGCTCACTACCTATCACAGCAGCAGCAGCCCCAGTAGCAGATCAGTGACAAGTCAGAGCAACCTCCTTCAGCTCTTGCTTCTCACCGTCCCGTCCTTCAAGTCTCGGATTCGATCACCGGCAGCTTTGGGTTGTATATCAACTACCCCCTCCTGGTGAACAACTTCAGCTTCAGCAACATTTGAGTCGAGTCGAAATACTATCGCTAGTCGAGAAATTTCATCACTTCTACAGCAATCCGGAACCAGCAAACCCTCACAGTCCTTCAAACCTGTACGAGTATATATATATCAATCATGAAGGCTCAGACTTTGTTTGTCGTCGCCTCCACCTTGGTTAGCGTTCTTGCTTCGCCCATTCTGCGGCGGGAAGCTCGAGTTGTTACCGTCTACGAGAATGTGATCCATGTAGTTTTTGCTACATCCACCGTCTGGGTTAAAGCCACCCCCAAGCCGGCACCACCGGCCAATAAAAACAAGGATGATGGCTACGACAGCTATAAGCCACCCATTCATAAGGAGGAGCCAACCATTCCTAAAGATGATACGGCAGCATCTCCTAAGGATAATCTAACACCTCCCAAGGCAAAGCCGTCCCCTCCTCAGGCTACACCCATGCCCGTGCCAACACCTACCCAGGAGCCCCCATCCACATATGCTTCTCCTGAGGAGCTTATCCAGAAGGAAAATGTGTCGCCTGTTGAAAAAGCACCTCAGCCTTCCACTCCAGTGCCTGAACCAACGACTTCATCTACCTCATCAAAGGCACCTGAACCGACTCCCCCCACCAGTAACTCTGGTAGCTCTGGTAGCTACGGGGGCGATTTAGAAAACCCGGACAGTCCCGCTGAAGCTACGTACTACAACACTGGCCTCGGATCTTGTGGTGTTACGAGTACCGATGACGAGTATGTCGTTGCCATTTCGCACGTGTTGATGGACGCGAAGAGTACCGGCAACCCAAACAACAACCCTCTCTGCGGTTAGTTTACCATTTATGTATGGCCTGTAGTATTTATTCTGACGTGCATATAGGCCGGAAAATCAAGTGCTCTCGTGGCGGAAAGTCGGTTACTGTTACGGTCAGAGACCGCTGCCCTGTCTGCGTAAGTCCTTGAATATCCCGGAGGTGGTCATTCCTAACGCTGGTATAGGAGAAATACGCCCTCGACCTGTCTCCCGCTGCCTTTGACAAGATTGGCGATCGGATTGCAGGAGAAGGACGAATTCCCATCACCTGGGAATGGGTCAATTAAGTCAAAAACCTAGCTACCTGGAAACAATCATCAGGAATGATTGAGTCCTAGGGTTGTATGTCGGTGTTTCTTCTTTGCATGTCTGTTTGGCACGTCGTCTTCTGTGAAGATAGTTTGTGTCAACTGGAGGATAAAGATATGGAGGCCTGCGCATTATGTTTGTGTGAACCTACGATTTACGAGGACCGAAAGTTGATCTTTCAATATTCATGTACATTTTTCACTTTATGTCCCGGCGTTTTGAGGGGTTTTTACACAGCAGCGGGTTCTTTCATCGTGCATACATGCGGGTTTGGGTGTATTGTGGTGTGTATGGTTGGGGAAGGCATTTTGGCGTGTTGGTTGGGTTATGATGGTGATTTCTGTATGGCGATACCCATGAGAGATAGATGAGACAGACCCAATGTATTATAATTGTCAAAGAGCTCTGGTAGCTCTTTGTATGTTGGCCATCTACTTGAAGGTTCCCTCTTTTCCGTTAGTTAGTGATTCATGGAGATGAGTACAGAAGTTATCCACACCCACCCATTCTTTGTTCCATCAAACACAGCGGAAAATTGGATTGTGCGAGATGCTGCGACCATTCGACGTTCGAATAGGCTGTGCATATGAAGTACACATGAGCGGGCGTTATGTGAAGGCAATGTCATACACGATGTCCATTGGCCATGTCTAGAACTCTATTCCAACCACCCGTCTCTCTTGAAAACCAATCAACATCGAAATCTTGAGGCCATCTATCACGTGACCAACTTAAGAGGGACATCAACAAGAGCGCTTAGAGAAAACCCACGGAGCCGGATTGTTTATATGGTTCTTTGCCTGAAAGGCATTAACATCTACGGATTTGGGGCTGAGTGCTATTTGAACTTGGTAGCTTTTCTTTCGGATTCAATTTAAGCCTGTATACGGTACTCGCGTACTAGGGTTGGGTTAGGTTTAATCCTCGTACCTGGGACTCTAGCCACCCCCTTATTGATGAAACTACTGTACAGTAGCGTCGTATAAGTGAGGAAATGCCTAAATTCCACCTACGCATCCCGGCGTCCAACTCTCAACAGGGAAGCAGAGCTATAGCAATCGAAATTGAAGAATAATTTAGTAGGGGATTTTCTGTCTTTAATTTTCTTTGTGTAGGTTTTTGCAGGCTATGTTGGGATCTATTGCGGTGCTTTCTCGTGGTTAGATATCATGTTTTCTCACTTTTGCGGCACTACTGTACATACTATATGGGGTTGGTAAATTCAGGAGTTCGGCAGGTGTGTAGAACAAAGTCTTTCATACTATCTCATATATGCTTTGGGTTTTGGGAAATTGGTTGCGTTGCTCTGTTCTGGCAATTGACCCGTCAATCAGCTGAAGTGACTAATAAAACAAGCACTAGTAAAGTTTGAGTTGGCCAATCAGCGATGCTCCTATTTGCCAGCCCGTTGTAGGGGATAACAAGTCAAATTCTGTTTTTTGCACACTGTATGCAGTGCGATGAGTGATAGTTAGTGACCATGAATAAGTGTATTGGCCGCGTGTTACAAAGCACAGATCACCCAGGAGGGGTATTGTATGGTAGTGCATGTAACTAGTAAACACAGTTAGAGATCAATAACAAGTCCTTAAGAAAACTCCCGTTTCGCCATGCGAAACTAAGCATCACAGCTAATAATAACTACACAATTACAAGGCAATATCAAAAGGAATCACAGGAAGAAATCAAGGCTTTGCCGATCATATTCTCGAAAAATGGAACCAGGGGTGTTATGGATTCTTGGTAACTCCACTTTCTTGAGGTCCAGTAACACTAGCGGTCTTGGTGGCAGTCTCGCCTTCCTTGATCAACCCGTCTTTTTCGTCATCGCTGTCTTCCAACGAAAATGGGTCCTTGTTCATAGGCTCGGGATCCATGCTCTTCAACGGCTCCCATTTGCTATTACCAACCGGTGACGGTTGTCTTGGTGGAGATGCAGAGCTTCGCTTAGCAGCGGCACTCGAAGGGCGGTAAAGGTCATCATCACTTTCGATTGTGGTGGGACGATCGTCGAACGATACTCTACGTCCGCCGCCGGTAGCGGAGGGCTGGAAGAGGTTCGGGTTTGCTTTCGGCCGCCGAGGTGCCGCTGCGAATAATATTAGCGATGGTCAGGCCACAGCGGGGAAAAAATGGCTTACACTCACCTCCAGTGTTGTCTTTCATATTAAGATGGGTGAAATCGTCCGACAAAACCTGAGGGTCCGCATCATACCCACCATCCCTTGACCTACGGCTCCCATCGTATCCGCCCAGCCCAGTCTGTCTCCTGACACCAGTGCGTACATACTGTCCACTTGCGCGAGCAGAAGTCGGGGGTGAAGCTTCTGGAGAGACATCGCTCTCGATTCGCTTCTTAAACTCATTGATCCAGCCGGTAACCTTGGTCTGGGTTTCTATGAAGCCCTTCTTGATGTTTTCCTTGATGACGGGGAGATCCTCTTCAAAGAACGAAGGTCGATCTTTGTCCGAATCTCCGTTATAGTAATCGTCATCGCTGTCGTCATTAGGATGTCTTCTGGGCTGTCTTGCGCCAGGACCTCCTGCCACTTGTTGCTGGCGTCCCAAAGCACTGCTATGTTGCCGAGGTGCCAGATTTCCAAAGTGTTCCTGAAGCTGTCGCGCATATAAGGCATCGGCTTCGAGCTGAGTCTGAGGGGTTGAAGTGACATAGTCGGCGGCTCCAGGCTTTGGCTGTTGTGCCACGCGAGGGCGCGGAGGTTGCGGCGGAGGAGTCTCAACTGCAGACGGATCGCTCATACTTAGAAGAGCGTTGAATGCAGGCTCAAGATCACCTCTCGACGCTACAAGCACAGCCCGCACAACAGCTGCGTCAATGTTCGGGAATGCCTCCTCGAGCGTCGCCTGATTATGTGACTGGGGGGACACCGACCGAGGAGGTTTTGAAGGAGCATTTGCTTCGGCGGGCAGATTTGCTAAAGCTAGTGCTGGTGCTTTCGAGGTTCCTGCCGGATCTGGAGCTGCGGCCGTTGCTGCGGGGTCAGTGTCGCCCTGCGCAGGTCAGTTATGGAGGGTAGGTGAAAGAGGAAGATATCCGCAAACCTCGACGAAGGGTTTCTCAGAGGACATAGCAGTAAGTAGAAGTTGTGGATGGATGGATGGATGAATGGATGGATGGATGGATGGATGGAGATTGCGTTATTGGTGGTTGGGGCGAGATTAAGTATTGGGGCACTGACGACACAATGACAACGACAATAGTTCCAACACCACAACTCAGAGGGAAAGTGAGATACAGGGATACAGAGAGAACGAGAAAATTAATTACATAGACTACCCGCGATACAAATCTCCCCGTTCTGCCTTGTAGTTTGGAGCTTTGTTGTCACGCAAAGGGTCCAAACACTACAAGTAGTTACCCGCTCGACAACCCCCCGAAACTTTCATCAGCGAGACATTCGAATAAACTGCGTACATATGCCTCCCAGGATACCAATCACCGCCGTCCTACGGTCTCGCTATGTTCCTCGGATGGCCACTCCCTCTTTCCTTGCAGGCCAGGCTCAGTTCTCCACTTCCGCATCCAATGCATTTGGCCTCCGCCCCAAACGCGTTTCCTCCTCCGGCTCTCCCGTACTCCTCGAGGCCTCCCGTGCTGCTGCTCTAGCCCGTCGGCAGCTCCCCAAAAGAACTGGTGCTCTGGCCTATAAGACTGGCATGACGGCCATCTACAATCCAGACGGTGTGCGGATTCCATGTACTGTCCTCCAGCTCGACCGAGTACAAGTTACGGCTGTCAAGGATCGGCAGGTACACGGCTACTGGGCGGTGCAAGTAGGACTTGGCTGGCGAAACCCCAAAAATGTCACCAGACCCATGCTTGGTCACTATGAAAATTGTGGTGTTGCACCAAAGAAACTGCTACGTGAATTTAGAGTTGCGGATCAGAGTGGGCTGGTGGCTCCCGGAACCCAGATTACGGCAGATCATTTCTCGGTGGGACAGTTTGTAGATGTTCGGGCCAATTCCAAGGGAAAAGGATTTGCGGGAGTGTGTCTCTTCCTCCCTACACTCCGTTGCACTATTTGGTTGCTGTGAGTAGTAGCGTCTGACGGCATTGTAGGGAATGAAACGTTGGGGATGGAGTGGCCAGCCAGCGTCTCATGGTAACTCTTTGACGCATAGAGCTATGGGCTCAGCAGGTCAGTCGCAGGGTGGTGGTTCTCGAGTATTGCCCGGGAAACGTATGGCTGGTCGGATGGGCGGAAACCAACATACTGTGCAGAACTTAAAAGTTCTCCAGGTTCAACCTGAGTTAGGGATCGTGGTTGTCAGCGGTATGCATTTTCTTGTACAAGCCCGGCTTTTTGATGAAGGACCATGACTGACAATCGTTTAGGGTGCGTCAGCGGACCAAAAGGATGTGTTGTCGAACTACAGGATGCGATCAAGAAGCCAATGCCCGCAGTATGACCGACAAGAATCTTGTATAATATCCGTAATACCTACCACTTTGTCATTATCGATCATGTAGGAAGAAGTTGGTATCATTCGTGGTAGCGGCTCATGGTCACTCTAATGTTAGAATCTAGACAGGTATGCAGACGGCGAGAGCGAGCGATTTCTATATAAGTATGTATATATTTAGTCAGTTGAGAAGAGCCCTAAAGTTCTGTACTAGCCAGAATGATTCAGACATCTTCTCATGCCGACAATCATTGAGAGCACTTTCGTACAAATAACTAGCAAATCGGAAATCTGATCTACGAAAATAGCTGCATTTCATCATAAAATAAATGATAGACAAAGTATAAAGTTTGATTGTTGTATCTGAATCGGGACACGAAGAAGTCTACGCTTTCATTCCCTAGCTGACCTAAAACCCAATCACACTAAGATACAGAATTCCAATTACTAGCAATATCGCCACCGTTTCAAATGTGCCTCTTATAGTTCCACATCATCCATTTCGCTGGGCTTGATTAATCCACCCACTCGAGCTGCCTTTTCCCGTTCGGCCTTTCGCGCCTCTTCGGCGGCGATCTCACGGTCTTCGGCAAACAACTCCGCATTGTCTCCCGCAGAAAACTCCTTCAGTTGAATCAAGAAGTCACGCAAGTTTAGCTTAAACTTGGGCAAGTCATTCTTCAATGCAAAGAGTCCATCAACAAAGTTCTTAACTTGGTTCCTGCGTGACCCAACTGTTAGTGGTGGTTATGGGCTGGACTCATGAAGACTTACGGCTGGAGATGCGAAAAGGCATTTGTTAACAGCTGGGCAACGTAGTCCCTAAGGAACTGTGAGTTGCTTGTTCCAGGCGGTGCCTGACCAGGAGTGTAGAGTGGCGCCTCGACCTTCCCTGAATCTACAAAGTAGAACATCCGGGATAGTAACAAGGCCTGCAGTTTGAAGCCTAGGTGCAAGTTAACCACAATTCGAGCTAAACATTAGACGAAAAAAACTGACCGGCTTTGTGGTCTGCGTCTGTCAAAACAAAGAAGATGTCCTGGAGAATTGGAATGAAAAATTGTTGGAAGAAAGCACCAGCGGTCTGTGCATCCGTATCGGAAATGTTGTTGATGAGTTCGATGCACATATTGAGACCAGCGGCTTCAACTTCGCGGTTATCATGCTTACTGGCCCACAGGCAAGCATCAATGACAAACTTAAACTGCCTATTATCAAGCTTCAACAGTGCTGGGAAGCAGCTAAGATTAATGGCCCTAAGAAGCTTAAAGAATTCCACGCGATGTTCTGGGTACTCAGAGAAATCTTTGTTTATCATCTCAAGAGTGCATTCGAAGACGTTTTCCATGATAATCGGGATCTTATCTTGCATCAATCCTTGGAGCTTACTGATGATGGTCGACATCACATTTAAAACCTCAGCGTCTCGTGCATCAGGAACATTCCGGTTATAATCAACGAGGACAGCGTCTAGGAGAGGTGGCACGATGTTATTGTTCACCATCTCTAGATCGTCAGCTTTCTGGACGAAAATGTCAATCAATTTAAGGATTTCCTTCTTGACGGTTCGAAGTCCGCGGATTCGAGGCATTTTAGGAGCAATGGGACCCTCTTTGACGATGCCCTCAGAGACCATCTGGCTAACTGCGCGGTACATCGAAAGCATGTCCATATAGATGCGACAAATTTGCGGGTAAAAGTAGCTGCCGACTGAGGTACAAGCCGATACGTTTGTTTTCATAACGTTTCCAATTATCTTCACCGTTTCAGTATTCTCAAGTATGCTAGGATCTTGCGCCGCTTGTCGTATGATTGCATCCCACTAGTACACATCGTCAGTATCGCATATGCATAAATAGTAGTAGAAGACTCAAGGGCAAACGAACAGCTTGATTGGGAAGGAGCATCAAATCATGTATCAACCTTTCTTGGATTGAAGTCTGGCCCTGAGCATTGATCATGTATCCGCACGCTTCGTAAAAGGTGTGGACTTGTTGGGGAGAAAGGTCGCATGTTATACGTTGCATATTCCGCACAATTTCATCGATAAAGGCCTCAGTCTCTCCTGGCTGAGGTGCGACAAAGTGCCGCCTACACTTCTGGGCGATCTTGATGAACGTATCGCAAGCCATGTCCTGGACACCTTTTAACTGTTAGTGATACTCGTCAAAAACGCAAGAGCTAATGAAAACCAACCCTCATGAGTCTCATGCATGAACTCAAATAGTTTGTTGACCACAGTCTTCAAGAACTTCCAGTGGGCCTTTAAAAACCGGGGATACTGTCCAACAATGTACATGATGTTGGAGGCGACCACAGCTTTATTGTCTTTTCCACGCTTCATTTCGGTCAATCCGAGGAGATCTTTGATGACAGTCACCAAAAACCGCTTTTCTGTCTCCTCGTTCATGGCGCCTGATATCGATCCAATTGCCCAACAAAGCGTATTGCAGTTGGCCCACGACCACTCTGAACCATCTACCTGCTTTGCAAGCTTTTCAGACATGATGTTTTCAGTATCAATGACGTCCAAATGTGTGAGATAGACAAGACATTCTCTTGTAGCCTTGTACAGCTGGATGGTATCGCTCTCCTTCACAAACTCGCGAACAATTTCGCCCTCATCGTTTTCGACAATCAGGACCTGATTCGCTTAGCAGATATTCACAATTTAAGACCATTCATTGTCTCACCTCTTCGGGTTTAACCATCCTCTCGATCATGACCTGACGGAGGTTGGAAAGTACATCAGTGTATAAATGCTTCCTCAGCGGAAAATTGGCATGCATGCTGGGATGCACTGCACCACCACCACCCGCAATGCCACCCGGAATCATCTGTCCCATACTGAGCAACGGATTCATATCTGTTATAGGAAGTGATTGCATTTCTTCGAATAATTCCTGAACTAATTTGTTCCAATACTCCAGACAGATTTTGAATATCTCGCGATCCTCAATTTGCGATATCCGAATCAGATAGAAATGTGCATGAGTAAGGAAATCCTTGTTTGGAAGTTTCTCGATAAGCTGTAGCAACGATGTCAATTGATGTCCAAGAGGATTGTGGGTTTACCATCACCTTAACGTGGGGCGTAAAGAAATTGCAAAGAAACAATGCTAAGTTCTGAATGAACTCTTGATCCCTGCTGTTGCTGGTGTGATATATAGATCTGAGATCGGTTGTGAGAGGTATTATGTTTGAAACACTCGTCATGACGGTTGTAAACATTTCAACAAGCTTATCGTCATACTGGTACTGTTTAACTTGAAGTCCTCCGATTTCAGTGAGACACTTCATCGTTACGTTCCTGAATTCCGGCTGTTCTAGAAATCGTGTGCGAAGAGTTTCAATGATTGCAGTCTCGAAGATATAGCCCAACGGGATCCAGTTAAGAAATCGTAACAGAGTCTCAAGCGTAGCCTTCGCTAGACTAGGCTGCTCAGCTTGAGAGAGCACTTCTGAACACAGCTGGAATATCGACGAAAACTCCTGGCACATTGTTGTTTTCAGGTTTTTGATTTTGGCTTGTGTCATTTGCTCAGCCGAGAAGTCGAACACCTCTTCCGAAAGCAGGCGAAGAATCGCCATGTTATTTTCACAAATAGAGAGGTTCGTTCGACAAGAGCTTATGATTTCGTTGATAAAATCTGGCCAGTCGTGTGGCCAATCTTGCTTGAGGATAGAAACAAGAACAAGGTTTAATTTGTTAATGAGAAGGCGCTGTTGATGTAGACTCTCGGGGGTAGCAGAAGCTTGGATGATGAACCCAACAACGAAATTCCGTATGCCTATGAAGTGTGAGATATCATGCTTCTGTTTGCGCTGGTCTATGTAGTACAGCCTACCTTGTCGCTGTTCTTTAGGGAGCACTTTCCATCGCGTTTGAATCACATTGTCTAGAACCTGCAAACCCAAAACTAAAGCACGGTTAGCATTGAGGAAATGTGAAAATATCTGGGGTCATTGTACATTTGGTCTGCGGATAGTTGGCGTTTTCCAGGATCTTATCGACGAGGATCCAAGAGTCAGGATTTTCTCGGAACTATAGATGTAAGCGTCCTCACAACTGCCAATGAGAGCTTCGGATAGCGTACCTGGTTCAAGATTTGCTGGGCTGTTTTTTGCTACACGCATAGAGTTATCAGCAGATGCTCTGGAAAAGAGCGGATATAGGCTGCGTTATACCTCCGCCCCGCGGCCTTCATAAAACTCTCGGACATGCCTGTCCAACTCATCAATAGACAACCCGGCCATGCGTACTGCTGTAAAGTTTCCGCTGAAATGTGTCGGACTAAGTAAGGTCAAAATATCACGAGGCTAGAGGCCAGCCGTCGGGTCTGTTGCGTTTGTTGATAAGACAACGCGGGGTATCGATGGCGGGGTATGGAAATGGAACTGAAGAGAAGCGTGCAAAAGTGACCGTCCTGTCGTTATTATTATTGTAGCGATGATGGTGTGGCGAGTTTATGTGAGTTAGAAGGCAACTTGAAGTGATGAGTTGAGGTGTCGTCGCGTAGTTGAAGGTATGACAGATGGGAGGCGTAAATGCTGGAGGGTTGAGAGATAGACGTGAGGAATGGAGCCGCATGATGAAGTTACCCGCTCGAGTACATAAGTCAACGAAGAGGTGCCTCTTTAACATTGAACTTGTAGGAAATCAGCTGATTGCTACAATGAATGGCGTATCTAGTAAGCTCAAGACGAAGAGTTTGAGCATTAAACATCATTTCATTTCACTTCTCATGTTAAAAAGTTAGAGTGCGCTTAATCATTGCCCAATGAATAGAGTACTGATACGCAAGTACCCGAAGTTTGGTAGTTTCTGTTTTCATCTCAAAAGACGGTACAGCATGTTTGTTTCGGGTCTCATCGCCTACGGAGATATCTACTCTTAATACTTCCTCATACCGAGTATTCCAGGGATATCTATTGACCCGGTGCGCAATTTCCCAAGAAAGACTTCTTGGGCGTGAATGACCGCAGGTTCCAGATGGGGCTTGTACTTCATTTTGGATTTTAAGGGGCAACTTTGGTGTGATTGGTCCGCAGCAACAAGATGGGACTTTGACTGGGGTTTTGGTAACTTTCTATCCTTGATTGGGACAGGCGTTACGCTTCACATCCTAGTTAGACACCAATCCCTCTCCTGACATGCTGCAGGCCACGGCTACTTGTGTAGACTCGGACTCAACATCTGGTCGTTCCTTTCCTTTCCCTGTCCTACTTTACTTGTTCATTCATTCATCCTTCCTTCCTCTCCCTCTCCCACCATCTCATCCATCTGTCAACTTTCCCCTGTGGGCTTCATCCGATTGTCTCGGCTGCGTCCAGGCCAGTAGAGATATATCAGTCACTCTTTGAAGTACCATTCTGCCAACCTCGAGATCCGTCTCCAGTCACTCTTTCATTGGCCTGCATCTTTCGATTTTGTTTTTAAATATTTTGCTTAAAGATACCCTCGTACGCTTGATAACCTCATTCGATTAATTTTTACAACTTCTCTCTGCATTGACAGCGTCAGCTATCGACACGGATTTGGAGCTCTTATATTGAAGCCCTTCCAACAGCAACGACATCCAGTGGACAATATCTAACTTTCGATCCGTTTCCTTTGTGGCCCCTCCTCAAATCTGTAGGTTTCATGATATTGGGCCTCCCGACCTCATCCCGGAACTCAAGTCGATGCCATCGAAGTTGTCTTGGCTAAGTATCTTCAGCTAGCTCGATCACATTCGATGTCTCGGCATGTACACGCTGTTCGGTGGCATCACCATCGTCTGGCGCGTCGAGGTGCGGTTGGGACTCCTGTAGCTGTGGAAGACTGGAACCCTAGCCGTGTTCGACCACGTGATGCGCCTACGGATTCATGTAAACCAGGAGATACTTCAGCAGCCTGTGAATTGCCGGCAGGGGCCTCTAGCAAATTGCCCATGATTTTGGGCGCGCTGTAAGTCACGTTCAATTGAACTTCACGCGTGTGTACATTGCTAATGGGTAGTAACTAGCTTTCCCATATTGGCGGCGGCTGTTGTTCTATTCTGTTTGCACCGCCGACACATGCGTAGGCTCAGGCTGGAAGATGCCACGGACAAAACCAAGAGCATGGATTTTGGCATGGACATCGGACCCGCACATACGTCAAGAATGGCCGCGCTTAGCGCAGAGAAGGCTGACAGTCGTAGTCGCCGACAGATGTCTATGGATATGGATATTGTTGCATCGCCATACCTTTTGCCAACTGCCGTCAATGGTTCCCATGATAGCTTGGCCCGTACAGTTCACAGTGTTGACGATCGTTACGGCCGTCCTGTCGGACCCTTGTCACCATCCACACATTTGCCTCGAAGACGAGATTCATCTATTTATACACGCTCCATCCTACCTGATGACAGTCCGGATGGTTCGCGTTCTAATATGGAAGCTGGCTTACTTGATGGAGCTCAACGAATGCCAACATCTACTCCACCTCCACCTCGATCTGCATCTCTTGCGCAATCATCAGCACCCATTCCTCAGATCAACCTGCCAATGCCTCCCCGTGCGAAATCACCTACCTTAAATGAGGTGTCAGCTCATACGCGAGAAGCGTTCGAAAGACATTCTCAAGAACCGGCTCCCCCATCATTGAACGGTGGAAATGGCATGCCGACTACTTTGCAAGCGAGGGATCCCACGCCTCCGCCGCGCAGCGAATCGCCTTTTGCCGATCCAGTCATCAACCTACCACCGTCCGACCACTCCGATGCTTATCTCAGTCACAGGATTTCTAGTGAATATGGAGAAGGGATTCAATTTAGATTTTCTAACGCTTCTGTTGATGAGGACAAAGCACACAAACCTTTGAAGCAACAGCAGTTAGATAATCGGAAGAGTTTAGCACCAGTTGCCTTAGACACTCGTAGACTCTCGATGGGCTTTCGTCCTTTACCTCCGGACGGAAATCCAGATGATACTGCTGAGGAAAGGGCAATGCGCATCAGGTCCTTTTATAAGGAATATTTCTCTTCCGATGAAGCCCCCCCACCTATCCCGCAACCACCCGCGCAATATCACGATGGGTATTCCCACGAATATTCCGTGGGCTTCGATGACCATACTGTCTTCGATTCCGAAACTGGCCGCTTCATTGTACCCGGTGCCGACTTGAAACCATTCGCTGAACCTCCGACCCGTCGTGCTATGACGCCTCCTCCGAGGATGCCCCCTCGTTTCATGGGACCTGGTCCGGGCCCGCGCTCCCATGCTGGGTCAAATGCCGGAGGTCGTTTCTTGCCTCCGGATGCTCGCAGCTATTCTTCGGCCAGTGGACGAATGCCTGGCCGCACACAACCGAGACGACCCATGGAGCCACCCAAGCCCCTTAATCTCCTACCTACACCCGCAATGATCAGCGAGGACGCGTTTACTTCACCACATATGTTTGCGCCTCCGGTCCGGATCAACCGTGACGAGTCAGACTCCTCCAGCCTCCGTGGGGGTGTACGCCCGTACTCACCTTCAGTTTCTCCTCACGTACCACTTGCCTCAGCCTTTGACGATTTGGCTGTGATGCCTAGCCCTCATATGCTACGGAAATCCTCGACTTTCACTGCCCTGGATTTTGCTCCTCCACGAAAATTCAAGAATGACGGTGGTGAAATGAGCGATGCCGGCAGTATTCGTAGCAACCGGAGTGGAACATCGGCACTTCAGGTGCAAAATATACGCAATGGCGCGTACCGAGTGTCACGTATCCCTACCGACGTGGTCCCCTTGAAAGATGATATGACTGCTGGGTTGAAACCTACATGGGATCTCGGTTATGGGAAGAGCAGTTAGAAAATAAACCTTGCTTATGTGTTTCCTTTGTAGGAGTAGAGGTTCAACGCTGATTGTACACCATTTCCTCCTGTCAATATCCTTATTTTGGGAATTACGATGCGTTAGTTAGAGATTCAAAGGTTTCCTTAATATCGGTCGGCGTACTATTGTGAAGCGGTGCATCTTCAACATATTGCTCTGGTTTTTTTATTGTCGCTTTCTCCGTTGTACTTAAATCTCGTTGTATTTGTCTTTACCTTGGAGCGTATCGGGTGGTGTTTGTCAATGTGTGGATTCTATATTGTTGAATGTAAGTAAATACTGAATGCACCAAGTATTCCTCCTGTACACCTTTCTCAATTGCACTGTTATATAAGGAAGAACTATATCAAAATGCACGAACGAAAGTGTCAATAACGCAGTCAAGCAAATGAGAAGATTCTATCCCTTGGATCGTAACTTTCGATTACCGGACCGTTTGGGCCATGGCAACAGGCCCCCCACCCTAAAACCATGGTGATGCAACTAAAATATAGAATGATGACCTGAGACTTTGTAAAGCTATTTAATTGTATTATAGGTGTATTCTGGCAAGTTCTAGGGAAGCTGCCACACTGGGGGAGTAATAAATAGAGCTGCTCTTGTAGGGGTGTAGTCCTCAGATTTGTGCTTCAAAAATCCAAAAATGTCAACCAGAATACTGCAACAGCGAGACCCCAACACCTCCTACCAACTTGTACCTCTTGAAGAGGAAGGAGAAGTAACTGCTGGTCAACTTCCCTTATCAACAATATCTAAGGACCATGCAAAATCAAAAAAACAACAAATCACGAAAAATCACTCGCCCACCCCTGCTGATGCCCAAATCCAGTTCCCCACACCTCAGATCTTTCAGGACCCTCCCACCTTCCACCATATCATTCCAAGATATCACCCACACACTGCTTACAATACCCTGCCATCCAAAATCTGTTATCAGCATACAGCAGAACCCTTTGAAATTTTATGCCTATTTTTGACACAATCACTATTTGAGGATATGGTAGCCAATACCAGTGCATATGCTGCTACTGAAGCCAGGGAATGACAGCTGGAGAGTGGTAGACAGTGGAAGGAGGTCTCTGCATCAGAACTAGGGGTTTGGTTAGGGATTGTGTTGTACATGGGGGTGTATAGTTCCCCTGCATTAAGAAGGACTGCTGATGGCATGATGGACTGAATCTTACCCACCCTATTTGTGAGTATATGGACCAAACACGATTTGAGGAGATTAAAAGGCACTTCCATGTAGCCACCCTAGATCTCCCAAAGATACCACCAACAGGAAGGTGACTATGGAAGAGTAAAGTTGATGTTATTTTGCAGCAACTTCAAAAATGTTCACAGCAATATTGCAAGCCTTCAACACATATTTCTTAAAATGAATGTATGATGAGAGCTGCCAGGTAGTCCCATGACACATACAAGATGCCAAGCAAGCTCATCAAACAAGGATCTAAGTTTCACTGCATTGTTGATTACAGTTACATTTGGGATTTACATCCAATGTCAAACCAAGCTGGTCCTGATCTTGTTCAATCTACCAATACCTTGACTGTGACAAGGGAAGTTGTAAATATCAGCGAAAAACATTTCCGTCTGGGCGGAATGGCTGCGTCAGAGTGGACCCACTCCATCAGAGCTGTCAGAGACACCCTGGTGGCGGATTAATCCGCGCCTGGTGTCAATCCCACGTGGCGTGTTGCATATCGCCCTCCGCTCGCCATTTTGCTGTTTCTTCTCAGTCTGTCGGTCTCCTATTCTAAACAAACACTCTCGCGTTGTGGCCAACTGTGACCATACAACGGAATGGGTTCATTGGGTACACACTTGCATCAGGATAGCAATGCAATGGGTAATGCTGCAAAAATCTCTCCTTGCGTTCCTTCAACATTACGTTCGAGGGGTGTGGGAAGAAGATGAGAAGATTTGATACTACCCCGCCATGATGATTCATGAAATCTCGGAAAGAGCAAGTGAGACCAAAAGTTGGGAAAGATAGAGTGTGTATTATCGTTGTATGACAAGATAGAATGAAAATGAGAGGCTGTCTATGTACACCAGGGTTTCCCGAATATATACTCCACGTCGCTCATTCCACCACGGTTACCCCTGAGTCACCGTAAACCCAATGTCGCTGCCTAATGATATACTTAGAGGCTGTGATCGAGCTAGTTTGGTCGATGCAGTTGGAGGCTGGGATCGAGTGAACAGAGAGATGCATTTGGAGGCCATGATTAGTGTTAGCAACGGGTCCGGGTAACCCGCCACCGGTCCGGGTTTTGACTGGCGGTTCGGTTCGGTTCGGTTCGTTACCCGGCCAAAAACCCGAACCGCGTGGTCTTGGCGGGTTTGTTACCCGGACCGGACATAAACCCGCGGTTTTTTGGCCGGGTTGTACCCGGACCGCGGGTCCATTTCACGGTTCCTCCATATTCTTCCAAATTTCGCTCCAAATAAGTATTTGAATTATGATCGTATCATGACATGATCAGTACGTAGATTGTGCAGTTTTAGCTGCTCTTTCACCTCCCGCTGTCAGATTTGCGATAGGACCAATATTCGTTGAATCGCTGTGAAATTAAGCAATATTTTGCCCGAAATTGGCGGGTTTTCGATAGCGACTCAACGAATATTGGTCTGATCGCAAATCGGACAGCGGGAGGTGAAAGAGATGCTAAAACTGCACAATCTACGTACTGATCATGTCATGATACGATCAGAACTCAAATACTTAATTGGAGCCAAAATTGTGAACTTGAAATGCCGGGTTTTTGGTGGAAAACCGGCCCATTTCCAATGGGCCGGGTTTTTCGTGTGGTAAGACCCGTTGCCACGGTCCGGTTTCGGGTGGAACCGTACCCGGAACCGGCCCGGGAATTTGGACCCGTTGCTAACACTAGTTGTACCTAAATTGAATTTTTAATGGTCAGTCTTTTCAATACATCCTTGTATACAACTTCACAACTATGCATGCAATGTCTCACAGGGCTTACTTTTTTGTTGCTTGTAGCTGTAGAGTAGATATTTAAGAACCAGCGTTCTTCTCTACAATACCGTATCTATCGACATCCTTTCAAGTCCAAATACGCAGCTGTGAAAATCCCACCACCATGTCGGATTCAAAATCTTTAAATACCATGTTGCCTTAGTTGATGATATCTTCCAACAATGGATGTGTCTTTATTCGTGATTTGAACTACCTTACTTTACAAATCAGATTCGATGCTTGGTGGGCTTCTACGAATGTGGGCTCGAAGTGTTGTATTGCTTCGAAGAATTATAGACATGTGCCTTCATGGCAGTTGTATTTGCATTGCGGAATCGAGGAGACCACCAGCCCTGGCATCATATGTATCATTTGTCATCAAGTTCTTCGCCATCCATCAGAACATGGGACCAGCTCAATGAGCAACCACTTGCAGGCCAAAGTGCACATCGCGAAGTTGAACGAATTAACAGAGTCGGAGATTACTGACTTGACTAGATCGACAGTCGATGAAACAGCAATGGTCATTCTGAAGAGGCATGGATGTCAGGGGATTACAATAGTAAGTTCGCAAAGGAAATTCATTGTGGACATTGACTTTTAAGCTATATTGACTTTGTTAACAGACAAAATGCTCCAAACTTGCAGCTAAGGACTTTGTAACTGCTTAATTTCACCAAGACACTTGGAATCGCAATCTCATGTTAGGATTTGGTTTGGCTCAGATTCCATGGAACACTATATCCAACCTAGAGCTAAGGCTGTCATATAACGCATTACGCAGCAAGCTGGTGCTACCGTCAGCCATCACCCTTAGCAACATTTGTCGGAGGGAACACTCACTGACTGTGGATGCCATTAAGAAGCAGTTGCCAACAAGAAATAAAGTTAGTTTAGCTTTGGACAGGTGGACATCAACAAACAAATTAGCAATAACATTGGTCATTGCAAACTATTTGGATTGCAAGTCGGCAATGCAGGAAGTGCAACTCGCTTTTGATGAGGTTAATAGCCTGTTCTTTTTCTATTTTAACAGCTAATTAAGGATAATAGGTCAAGGGTCAACCTACTGGAGCAGGGCTAGCCATACATTTGAAGGAAGTGCTGGATCGTTTTGAGCTGACAGACAGCCGCTTACTTGGAATTACACCTGATAACGCCTCCTCAAAGTACTCCATCACTTCGGAACTACAATCCACACTTGAGGCCTCAGGAATCGATTGGCCTGCTTTAAGAAACCACATACTATGCATGGCGCATGTCATTCAGCTTGCTTTAGGTGCGTTTATGAGCAGTCTCGGTGTCAAAGGCCATACGAAGTCGTGGGAAACCCATAAGCGCGATCAGCAATTTGGAGATCAAGAAAGTACAGATATTGGAAAAAGTCAAAGACTTCGAAAAGAGGGCAATGCTAGAATCAACAAGGTGTCTGCTATGAAACCAGGTTTGGCAAAGATAATTGAAAAAGTACGTATTTCAAGATATTTGAAAAATTCTGAAACTGACCATCATATAGCAGCAAATGTTAGCTGTGTTGATTACGTTGACACCGGGTTGTCGAAACGAGTTTATCGACTGTCAAAAAGCCGAAGTACGAATCGCAGTCCTACCTACTATGGATGTGAAAACACGGTGGAATTCGACACCGGAGTTGCTTGAGCGAGCCTACCCATTCCGAGAATTCACCCCCGAATGGCTGAAGAATCCATAATACAGCGATTACTCGTCACTCTACACAGCAGAGAATGAATTGGCAATCGTGAAGTAAGTCATGGAAGATTTAAGGCCTTTTCGATACCGCACTCTGTGGATGTCAAAACGGCATACGGTTACACTGCATCATGATATCACCGTCTATAATGACATGTTCCATCATATGGATGGCATTTTGTGTGCTTTACCTAGGAACAACTCTTAGTGGCAGGAAGAATTATACTTCGCTGTGAAGTTTGCACGACAAATGCTGTCCGAATACTATGCTGAAGTCACTCCAACGACGGGTATGCTTCTCATCTCGGCACTGATCCTTGATCCTTTTCAGACGTTGTGATCATTCAACAAATGGGACAAAGGAATGGATATTCATTCTGAGGACGAGACTTGTTATACTACCCAATAGGGCCAAGAGGCATTTCTGAAGTATGTGGAGAAAGAATACTGCGCCAAACAAAGATGATTGTCAGTCACTAAGTATGAAAAACTACGGAGCAATGACTTCATCCCTTCTGCAATGGCTTCTCAATCTGGTCAATCATCTTTTGATCCATATGATTTGTTCAGTGATGATGAACAATACTTAACGCCTTGAAATGTGGTGGAAACGATGCCCGGACGATGCCATTGCGCAGCACACTCATTCACCGCTGCAAGGCTCTAATTGAATTCGCCACCTGAGTTGCCAGAGGATGGGGGTATTTTAATCTGAATTTCGATGATTATTAGTACTCCGACCCGATGTAGATTAGCTGTACATTTTAGTTACCGAATATTACAGAATCGTGGGGTGAGCAAGAGGAAATGCACTCAGAATACCCCAATCTCTCCCATGTGGCACGCGACATGTTCATAATCATACCACATGGTGTCGGAGTGGAGGCCAGTTTTCCCTTTGGCGAGACGTTAATGGCTGGAGGCAGTCAAATACCACATGCATGACACTTCAGGAACAGGTTGTAGCAAGGAAGTATGGTCGAGTCAATTTTCGGATATTGGCAGGTGATGACCCTGCATTGGATAGGTCAGAAACCGATAACAACTTGGAATTGAATAGAGAGGAGGAGGAAAGGACACTCTGCAGAAAGGCCAAGGTCCATGACGTTTTGGAGATGTGGCAGGGCAGCCAAAACCTACATACTACACAGAAGGAATCACGCACTCAAAACAAGCAAATGACAACCGTAGCAAACATTTCAGATAGGGAAGAAAGCGTCAAAGCATCCTGGTCGAACGTTCAACGGAATGGTGTGGCTGCATCCAAATTGTCGGAAAGATCACCGTTCCCAAAAGTTCTGCGCACATGGGGACTCGCTGGAGGATGAACTCGAGTATTGAATGTTCGCTGAATAAGGCAAATCGAACATCATCCAGCTGAAGGTGATGACGACAGTGCACCGGAAAGCATTTCCAACACTGAACATTGGCTCAACTGGAATGGTGACTTGGATAATCCAAACGGGAGTGAAGACGACTGTGAGGCAGAAGATGAATCCAATGCAGAGCTACACAATTGCTTCGATTATCCACGATGCCATGAGCAGCGGGATGTGTGTGCCACTCCTAATGTGCGTGGATTGATTCGGCCAACATGGAGGTCAAAGAAATCAACTGAAAAAGGGTTGGTAACGGTCAATGGTACTGAAACAAGGAGGATCAGGGGAAACAGAAAAAAGTAGGACAGAATGGGACAATATGTTTTCAGCAGGTTCTTTATGTTGCTTGACCAAGAATTTCACTTAGAGTGATATGTCCGGAGAATATTGACCAGTTATGTCTGAATGTTAGTTGATAAACACAAACATAGCAGGTGAAATGCGTCATTCAACATGATACATAACTTTTGATAGAATGAGAGTGACCTGTGCAAGAATATTACTAGGGCCACAGGATCCAGTCTTAATCAGCCTGAAAAGCATCCAATAAGCTTGAATAATTATCCATACAATTATCAATCTCAGCAGATTTTGACTAGACAATGCATTAAAATGAGCGTCAACAGAGCGTCAATGATTTTTGGTCTTGTAAGTAAGGTAATTGAATGTTGATTTGGTCACTGCCATGCAAAACCAACGTGTTCGCAGTCTTTATAGGCAACCCAGATAGCGACACAGTCACTGACCCATTCTGAAAATGAGCGTCAATAAAGAGTCAACAAATTTTCATCATATAGGTAAGGTAATTACGGATCAATCCAGTCGCTGATACACATAACCAACCTATTGGCAGCCTTTATACACACAAAAAAGAGTCACTGTCACTGCCCCATTCTGAGAATGAGCGTCAACGGAGCGTCAACGATTTTTGGTAATGTATGTAAGGTAATTACCAATCAATTTGGTCCCTGATTCACATAACCAACGTATTGCCAGCCTTTATAGGCAAAGAAGAAAGCGACACGGTCACTGCCCCATTCTGAAATGAGCATCAACAGAGCGTCAACAATTTCTGGTCTTGTAAGTAAAGTAATTAGAACTTGCTTCAGTAGTTGTCTTGCATAACGGACGAATTGGCAGCCCTCTGAGTCAAAGAAGAATGTGCCCCGGTCACTGACCCATTCAGAATATCAGCTTTATTGGAGCATCAACGATTTATGGTCTAGTAAGGAAGGCAATTGAAAATTGCATTTGGTCACGGTTATGCATAAGTGAAATATTGGCAGCCTTTGTTAGCAAAAGAAACTGCGCCAGAGTCACTGCCCAATCCTGATAGTGAGTGTCAATGGAGCGTCAACAATTGTTGGTATCGTAAATATGGTAATTAGAGATTGGTTTGGTCAAAATCATTCATAATTGACTTATTGGCAGCCTTTGTAGGCTAAAGAGAAAGTGACACAGTCCCTGACCCATTCTGAAAATCAGCGTCAACCCAGTGTCAACGATTTCTGGCTTTCCATCTTCAGCAATCTAAGTGGTGACTGGTCACAAATCAACATAAATGAAGTATTGGCTGCCTTCTGTGCTAAAAACCAAAAAAACACACTCCCTGCCACATCCTGAAAATGAGTGTCAATGGAGGGTCAATGATTTTTGGTCTCGCATCTTGGTTAATCTACATTTTGCTTGGTGGACCAAATTGATATTCAAAGTCATGGCTGCCTTTTCAGCCAAAATAGTACACGACATCTTTGTTACCCCATCATGGAAAGAATGTCACCAGCACCTCCTGTTAGAAACGGTTCCGGACCGTCACTACGGGTCCGGGTCCGGGTCCAAACTGAACCATTGACAAATTGGCGGTCTGGGTTGTCAATAAACCTGAACTGCCCACTCGGGTACGGTTCCATGGTGAACTCCCAACCCGTCTCAATTGGGCGGGTTGTCAGCGGGCCGCCCAGTGGGTCCATCTATATATTCATATAAGGCTCTTGTGTTTGCAGTGTGATAATAGTATCTTATCAGAATCACGTTTTCAGCAACCAAAAATGTGCTTTTGCTTGTTGAGCAGTTTGCAATATCAATTAATTTGGTATCTGTGTTTCACCTTCGATAAATGGTATTGTTGCCTAGCAAGGTGGTCAATAATACAGTTATGCACGCAGAGATCCGCACGATGCCTTGATTACGAAATATGGAAGTCCTAAAACTGTTGACGCTCTGTTGACGCTCATTTCAAGGATGCCCCAGGGTGCATGTCACTGCTGTATTTGCCAGTAAAGGCTGCCAATATCTCATAAATGGATGTCTCTAACCAATCGGAACATAACCAACCGAAGATGCAAAGCCAAAAATCGTTGACAATCTGTTGACGCTCTTGCTAAGAATCGGGTGGTGACCGTGTTGCTATCTCCTTTGCCAATAAAAGCTGCCAATACGTCCGTTATGGATAAAAATGACCCAGTCGCTCGTGAATTACCATACTTACAAGACCACAAATTGTTGACACTCCATTGACGCTCATGCTAAGAATGGGGCGGTGACTGTGTTGCTATCTCTTTTGCCAATAAAAGCTGCCAATACCTCTGTTATGCATAAAAACGACCAAGTTACTGGTGAATTACCGTACTTACGAGACCACAAATTGTTGACACGGCGTTGACGCTCATGCTAAGAATGGGGCAGTGACTGTGTTGCTATCTCTATTGCCAATAAAAGCTGCCAATACGTCCGTTATGCATAAAAATGACCAAGTCACTGGTGAATTACCGTACTTACAAGACCATGGATTGTTGATGCTCCGTTGACGCTCTTTTTAATGTATTGTTCATTCAACATCTGCTGCCGTGGATAATTGTTTTGATCCTGATTTGACTTTATCGGTTGTCTTTCTACTTGATTGAGACTCGGCCCTGTGGCAAAGCTGAGCAGCATAATAATCTTGCACTGTTCACTCTCACACTACTTAAAATGATGTATCATGCCAAAGATCCATTGCGCCTGCTATACATCTAATTATGAACCGATATTCACACGCTACTTCTTACGATTCGCCCATAATATATCTCTAACTGCAACTCTCGGTCAAGCTACATAAAGCTGGTGAACCATTAACGCATTCTGTCCTACTTGTTCTTCCCTCCTTTATTTCTCTGCATTTCTACTGCATTGACCGTCGCCAACACCTTTTCAGCCAGCCTCTTGGACTTCCATGTTGGCCGAACCAATCTGGGCACATTTGGCGTGGCGCTCACATCCTGCTGCTCTGGGTATTCCGGATCCTCAATGCCAGTGTTTGGTTCTATATCGGATTCATTGTCCACTGCGCAATCCTCTTCGCTGTCATTTGGATTATCCAAGTCACCATTCCAGTTTACCCAATCATTGGTGTCCGAAATGCTTTCAGGTGCGCTGTCCTCGTCGCTTTCAACTGGATGATGGTTGATTCTCCGGATTCGGCGGACATTCAAGATTTGAGTTCGTCATCCAGGGAGGTCCATTGCAGACAAAGCTGGCGGCAAAGCTGATCTTTCTGACAATTTAAATGCAGCCGCACCATTATGTTGAAAGAGTGACCAGGATGCTTGGACGATCTCTTCCATGTTCGGGATGTATCCTACGGTGGTCATCTGCTTATTCTGAGCGCGAGATTCCTTCTGGCTAGCACGTAGGTTTTGGCTGCCCTGCCACATCTCCAAAGAGTCGTGAACCTTGGCCATTCTGTGTGATTTCCTTTCCTCCGCCTCTTTCTTCATTTCCGAGTCATTTTCTGTGTTTGTAGTATCCAATTCTGGGTCAGTGCCTGCCAAAATCACATTATTGGCTCGAGAGAACTGCCTGACAACGACTTTCTCGCGAAGGGTCTCGCCTGTGGTTTTTCACTGCTTCCAGCCAATAAAATCTCGGCCGAGAGAAAAACTGGCCTCCACTCCGGCACCATGTGTTATGATAGAGAATATGGCGCACGCCACGTTGGAGAGATCGGCATACTGTGAGTGCATTTTCTCCTGTGGGTGCCACCAATTGGTTATGTCCGGTAACCGAAATGTACTGCTAATCTCCATTGGGTCGGAGTGGTAATCATTGCAATTTGGATTAATTCATCCCCAGTTCTTCTGTGCATCAGGTAGAGATTTCAAATAGAGCCTGGTGGCGGTCAATAAACGGGCTGCGCGATCGCTTTGTCCGGGTGTCGTCCCAGTCACATTGTTAGGCGTTAAGTGTTCCTCATCATCGCTGGACAAATCATATGGATCGAAGGATGATTGATAGGACCCTGAAGCCGTTGCAGAGGGGACGAGATTGCTGCTCAGTATCGTTTCGAGTTTATTGACCGGCACATGTCGATGTTTGGCACAGTATTCATTCTCCACATAGTTTAGAAAGGCCTCTTGGTATTGTGTAGTGTAGGATATCTCATCCTCAGGATTAATATCCATTCCCTTGTCCCACTTCCTAAACGATCGCAACTACCGGAAAGGATCGAGGATGTGTGTGGAAATCAGAGGCATGCCCGTCGATGGAGACACCTCAGCGTAGTATTTGGAAGGCTTCTATCGAGCTAACTTCACTGCAAAGAACAAGTCTTCCTTCCATGGAGTCTTCATCATAGCCAAAGCTCGCATCACGCCATCCATGTGATCGAACATGTCATCGTACACTGTGATAACGTGATGCAATGCGACTGTATGCCTCTTCGACATCCAAAGGGTCCAATATCGAAATGGCCTCAATACTTCCATGACATACTTGACTATCGTCCATTCATCTTGAGTTGTGAATAGTGGCCGGTATGCAGCGTATTTTGGGTTTTGAAGCCACTCACGTGTGAATTCCCATAATCGGTAGGTGCGCTTGAGCAACTCCAGTGTAGAGTTCCAAAGTGTCTTCACATCCATAATCAGAAGTACTGCAATGCGTACTTTGGCTTTTTGACAGACAATGAACTCATTTCAGCGACCAGGTGTTAGCATGATTAATTCAGCAAGCATTCTCTGCTATATGAAGGTCAGCTTCAGGACTTTCAAAATATCATGAAATACGTACTTTCTCAATTATCTTTGCTAAACCTGGTCTCATGGCCGACACCTTGTTGATTCTGGCATTGCCCTCTTTTCGAAGTCTTTGACCCTTCCCAATGTCTATGCTTTTATTCGCTCCAAATTGCTGATCGCGCTCATGGGCTTCGCAAGACTTGGTGCAGCCTGTTACACCAAGACTGCTCATGAATGCACCTAAAGCCAGCTGTATGACGTGCGCCATGCATGGTATGTGGTTCCTCAATGCCAGCCACTTGAATCTGGAGGCCTCAAGTGTTGATTGCAGCTCGCGTGTCATTGAGTAGTTTGAGGAAGCATTATCAGTTGTAATACCAAGCAAATGGCCGTCGGTAAGCTCGAAATGATCAAGCACGTCTTTTAAATGTCCGGCGAGCCTCGCTCCAGTATGTTGGCCCTTAACCTATCATGTTTAATTAGCTTTCGAAACGGGAACAGAACAGTTGATCAACCTCATCGAAAGCGACTTGAACTTTACGTAATGCCCAATTTCGATCCATATAGTATGCAACGACCGACGTTATGGCCGGTTTGTTCTCCGAAGTCCATCCGTCCAAAGCTAAACTAACTTTCTTTCGTACCGGCAATTGCTTCTCAATTACATCCACAGTCAGTGCATATTACCTCCGGCAAATATTGCTAAGGGTCGTAGCGAATGGTAGAACTAGATCGTCACGTAATGCCTTATATGACCGTCGTAGCTCAAGATGTGATATCGCGTTCCATGGAATGTGTGCTGAAACAAATCCTAACATGAGGTAGCGATTCCACGTGTCTTGATGAAATTCGGAAGTTTCAAAGTTCTTAGCTGCCACTTTGGAACGTTTTGTCTGTCATTTCAATCAATATGGATTAAACTGGATATCAGATCTGATTTTCCTCTGCAAACTTACTATTGTGATTCCTCAACTTCCTTGCCTCTTCAGGATGGCCAAAGCTGTTTCATCCACTGTCGAACTAGTCAATTCAGTGACCTCTGACTCTGCGAATTGGTTTCACTTTGCGATGTGAGCTGTTGCCGGCAAGTGTTTCCCCATTGAGCTGGTCCCATGTTCTGATGGATGGCGAAGAACTGGATGACAAACGATACAAATGATGCCAGGGCTGCCGGTCTCCTCAATTCCGCAGTGTAAATAGAATCGCCACGACGGCGCATGTCTAGAATTATTCCAAGGAATAGGCTTCTTCAAGCCTTCGGTCATTGAAGACCACCACGCATCGAAAACGATTTGCAATGTAAGGTCACTCTAATCGCGAATAAAGACAGGTTCATTTTTGGAAGATATCATAACCTCGAGCAATATGTATTCAAAGATTTTGTATCTGACATGGTGGTAGAAATTAGTATGCGGGGTATTCCGACTCGATAGACTGCCAAAAATAATGATACAGTAAAGCAGATTGCAGGTTCTTAAATATTGACTCTACCACTACAAGGAAGATAATCAGATCAGTAAGACATTGCATGCATATTTGTGAAGTTGAATACAAGGACAGATTGAAATGACTGACCGCGTGAAACTCCATTTAGGAACGGCATAATGCAGTTTATTGCTGTGTAGCGTTCGGAGCCTTGACGGACTGTGCGCGCTGAATTGTAGGAAGTGGATGCAATATCGTCACTTGCATTTTTGCCAATAAACGCTACCGATGGGTGTATTGTGGTTTATCTGCGTTCCATTCCGGTTAGATTGTCCAAGATGCCAGCGCACAAATCATTGACGCTCCGTTGACGCTCATTTTGGGACAGGGTTACGATCCTGTCGTAAGCATATTTGCTTAGAAAGGCGGCCAATTGCACGATTGTAGATCATCGTGGTCGCATAGCCCCTTGATTTTCCAAGATGGGAGGCCTATAATTGTTGATGCTCCGGTGACGCTCATTTTTAGAGCATAGTGACGATGTCGTTGAAAGCATTTTTGCCTGGAAAGATGGCCGATCGTTCGAATATGTGTTATTGTTGCCGCACTGCCCTCGGATTTTCCAAGATGCATGGCCAAAAGTCGTTGATGCTCCGTTGACACTCATTTTTAGGACATAGTTTCGATGTTGTAGCAACCGTTTTTGCCTAGAAAGGCAGCCGATAATCAGATCATGGCTTAATGGTGCTGCACAGCCCTGGGATTTTCCATGATACAAGGCCAAAAGTCGTTGAGGCTCCGTTAACAGTCATTTTTAAGACATAGTTGCGATGTCGTAGCAACCGTTTTCGCCTAGAAAGGAAGCCGATAATTTGATTATGGCTCAATGTCGCCGCACAGCCGTAGGATTTTCCATGATACAAGGCCAATAGTTGTTGACGCTCTGTTGATGCTCATTTTCAGGACATGGTAGCGATGTCGTTGCAAGAGGTTTTGCCTAGAAAGGCAGCCGATAGAGCGATTATGGGGTAACGTCGCCGCACAGCTCATGCATTTTCCAAGATGCAAGGCCAAAAGTCGTTGACGCTCTGTTGACTCTCATTTCTAGGACATAGTAGAAATGTTGCCACCACCATTGTTCGATAGAAAGGCAGCCAATAGTTCGATTATGACGTACTGTAACCGCACAGCCTACTGGATGTTTCATGACCCAATGCCAAAAATCGTTGACGCTCCGTCGACATTCATTTTTAGGATGTGGCAACGAGCCTCTCATTTACCTTTTTCGAAATAACGCCAACCTATACATCCGCTTTGGAAGGATGTGACAATGCAGCCAATTGATTGCTGAATGTGTAAGACTCAAAAACGTTCACACTCTGTTGACGCTCACATTAATCACATCGAAATAGCCTTTGTACACTCAATAATTGTATGCAATGAATCATATACTCATTATTGACCTCCAATATTACGTTTGTATGTATTATCGTTTGCATCCAGGAGGTTTGTTACCACTCAATTTCTGATCAACTGCTATCTACGCTATCTGAGTGAGAAATGACGCGGCCCTATCACATTCGTACGCTTTCGGCTGGCAATTGATGGCATGTAGATCATTTCACTAGTTTTTGGTAAATATAGCTTGACTTCCTCACCTTTTCTTATCCAGCTCCTTCTCCTCAATTTCCATGACGTACCACAAGCAATTCCAAATATCTCAACCATGTGCACCAGGTCTGTGCGGAGAGTTATGCAGTTGGATACATGGATGAATTCAGCATGACGGTTGTCGTTCAAATGGATTCGTCATGCGCACTGACTGCTCTCTCTATGACACGTATGACATCACTCACTTAAATTTTGTTAGCACATTTCGTCAATAGTATTGCTTTTGCTTTGTCACTTGACAGTCACTTGCAGAAAGAAACCGCACGTTTTGGCCGTCGCACAGTGCGATTTGGATTCTAGAACTTTGACATGGTGCGTTCGACCCTTGCACATGCACAGACAGATAATCATGTCTCACAATTTGGTCACTGAAATCATGAAAAAGCTGACACATAGCGATATTGGTAAACATCTTGCATTTCACTGCCATTGGACGTCAAAAATCACACTTTGCATATCTATTCTTCCGCAGAGGCAGGAGCCGTCACCATCTCTCCATCGGAATCCGATATCTATATGGTAATTAGCTTGAGGCTATATGCAGGGGTAAAAGATCACTGGTTCCACAGAGCATACTGGTTCACCGGGCTTCACTTTCAGCAACATTGACGAATCGGGCTCCACAGCTGGCTCACCGGTTGGTATGCTCGATTTCAACTGCGGCTTCACCGAACCTAGCCAGATATGACTACTTTCTGGTCGAGAAGTCCCTTGCGGCTGGTGCCATATTCCGGGGACAATGTCGAGACTCTCCATTAGCTCTCCAAATTTTGTCCATGGAGGTGCCGGAGTGTCATCATTCGTTTGCGGCTAAACAACCGCCGGAACCCTCAATTCGAATGTGCCGTACTTCTTATCTCGTTCACGGAAGTAGTCTGCTGCATCCTCCCATCCCGGTTGGGTCAATTCGTCGAGCTTCATCTGCTTCCGCCGAAACCTCTCCATGCGCTGCTGTACTGTTTTGGTGATTGTGCCCATTACCCAGCCGGGTTCATCGTCTTCGCTCAGCTTGCCCTGCTGAGTATCTTCATCATCCTCATCTTCCCCATCCTCCCCATCGTCGGAACTTGCAAGATCACTCAGACTGGCTCCTATAGCAACCAGTGTCTCTTCAAACGTCTGTTCGGGCTATCTGGACGTCAATCGCGCGATTTCAGCATGCGTCATATTGTCCTGCTCTTGCTGAACCGCTGCCTCTGTGTCTTCAACTCGGTTTCTTCCCCCAGCGGTTTCTCTCTCAACATAATCCTCAATCCATTTCTCTTTCCCTTCATTGCTTAAGAAGTGCGTTTCTCGTCGTTTCTCCGCCCCAAGCTTCTTTTTGGATCTCAAGCTGCGCAATGCCCCAAGTGGTAGGACTGTCTCTGCTTCCAAGCCGCATTTGCCTTCATTCGCATGATGACGTTGTTCGATTGACCGCGTTGTCAATTTACTATATCTGCCCGGCGGAAGTGGCGAAATGTTCTCTTTCGGAGCATTGACCATTGTAGTTTGCGTGGACTTTGTTGTTGGGTGAGATGTTGGGTGTTGCAAGTTATGGACAATATGGAGGCAAGCTGCGTCTTTCATGTCAAGGTTGGTACGTTGACTCATCTTGAACAAAGCAAAATCTCCCTCTTGACTGTCAATAAATCAGCAATAGTGACGCTAACCGTACAACATGACATGATTGTTAGCGTCCTTTTCATGTTATATCCCGGGAATCATTTAAGACAAACATCAGCAGACATCCTGTCCCTCGAACAACATCCTATTAATATCTAGCGATTAGGCGATTCTGGCGGTCTTAAACCGCAGTTTATCCCTGGTACCAAACAAAAAACATCAGACCGACTTTTTGCAAATTGCAAGGCGGTGGGAAACCCCTGCAACTTGCAGTCATACTCAGTAGGATTCATCTTGAGCATAACGATCATGTTGGCTGCTACTTATTTCATTCTGGGAAGAAGTTGACTATATAGTCCTCATGGCTTCCCACTTCCTCTCGTTGTCATCTTCATCTCCTATTCCGCACCAGCACATCATGGATGCACAACCACCTCCGCCTGGTGAGAGCGGATCGAATCACGGCCGATTGGCAGGCGCTACCTCAAATACAGACAATCTTGGAATACAACAAGAGCGCAGACACAAGTTAGTTCACCACGACGCTGCCAATGCAGCCACCAAACATATGACGCAGGATGCCCATTTAAAAATCGTCCGCAAGACTGGAAGCCGCAAAAATAAGAAGCAGCATGCATTTGGATGTGACTATATCCATTTCGAGGTAAAGGGCGGTGAATTGACTGTATAACGTACAGGGGGTGTCCATAGAGAGCTACGTACCAATAGTTTATTGCTGCCCGTAACGGGAAACCTCCATGGTCAACAATGGCTTCTGTCCGCACAGTCCGTGAAATCGAACATCATGATGTTGTCAGCTCTGGGATTTTCGCAGATGAATGTCCTGATAAGCATCCCCGTGAGTGGACGAAGCAGATATTAATCACCTTAGAGGAGGCTACGGAAGCTTATATGGTAGAGGTAACAGCCAAATTTCATTTTCAGAAGCAGTAACTAATGTCTTGTAGGTTTTCAACATGTCTGCAACTATGGCAAGACAAGGAGGTCAGGTACAGCTGGAACAGTCCGACATGCGCCTGGCATTGAATATGGCCAAAATGGCCAAAGAAGGCGTTTCGCGTGCCACAATCAAGGAAATGAAATACCTCATTCAGAACCAACACGCCGAGGTCCGAGAAGAGAAGAAGCGGGGAGTTGAGTTCCCTGGGCACAAAACGGTGAAGGCTGTGATACAAAGACACCCGGCAATGCTTCGTCAAAACCAAACGGCCAGCTGCCTTCCTTGCCAAAATGGCACCGCAAAGTATCCGCAGACATGCTGGTGATGCAAAGGAACAGGTGCACCTCCACCCGACCGACGCAGAGAGCCGACTCCAGAGCCGACTCCACCACTGCCCAGCACGCCACCCGCCCCAACCTGTAACACTTCCGGAGTTCAACCTTCTCAAATCGTCAATCTGCCGGCCGGATATACACATTCGCATACAGCTCTTCCCTGTGCGGAATCTTTCGATGATGAGGATACCGAGCACGATACCGATTTTGATCCAGATATGCTGACTGATGAAGGTTAGTACACTCTCTGTGGTGTGGTGATGCAGCTAACATTCATTTTGTAGACAAGAGCAGCGGATTGAGCGATCCTGCAACTGGTGACGAGCATTGAGCGAAAGACGCAGGATTTTGGCGATTATTATTACATATACCTAAGTATTATTAAAGAACAACGTAGTGATCAAGAAGAAAGTAAATAAAAACGCCAGAAAAGCAGCCAAAACAATGTGAATGATAGACTGTGCCAAATTAAATGATTGCATATTGTGTATACAGCCATGGCAAAATGAGGGTCAACGGAGCGTCAACGATTTTTGGTCATGCGTCCTGGGAAATCACACCTCCGATATGTTGTAGTCAGTCATCAAGGCATTATTGGCTGCCTTTATACGCAAAACAGACTGCAATTTCCTCCCTGCCCCATCATGAAAATGAGCGTCAACGGAGCGTCAACAATTTCTGGTCATGCGTCCTGAGAAATCACGCCTCCGATAGGTTGTAGTCAGTCATAAAGGCATTATTGGCTGCCTGTATAGGCAAAACAGATTGCAATACCCTCCATGCCCCATCATGACAATGAGCGTCAACGGAGCGTCAATGATTCTTGGTCATGCGTCCTGGGAAATCACGCCTCCGATAGGTTGTAGTCAGTCATAAAGGCATTATTGGATGCCTTTACAGGCAAAACAGATTGCAATACCCTACCTGCCCCATCATGAGAATGAGCGTCAACGGAGCATCAACGATTGTTGGTCAGGTATCATGGGTAATCTGTGGGGCGACAGGTTGCACATTGTCATAAACTGATTATTGGCTGCCTTTATAGGCAAAAGTGAAAGTGAAACGCTTCCTGCCCCATCTTGCAAATGAGCGTCAACAGAGTGTCAACGATTGTTGGCCTTCCATCATGGTCAATCACAGTGCGATGTGGCGGTTATTGTCTATATACATCGTTATGACTGTTATTATACACTACAAGGCTCAAGAATACTTAGTGGTAGCTCTGTAAATGAAATAAGTTGTTACTGTCCCAGAGGATGTGGCTAGATTATCCCGTACATATCTGCCTATAAAGGCTGCCATATCCTTCTTTATGGATGCTTGTGATCAAGCACCACTCATATTACCGAAGATGCAAGACCAAATATCGTTGACGCTCTGTTGATGCTCTGTTGACACTCATTGTCACAATGTGGTTGGGCGCGTGAGTATGCTTGTTTCGCACATGAAGGCGGCTAATACGTCGAAAATGAACAGTGAGGTACGAATGTTAATTTTTTACGATTAACAGTCGCTTATCTGAATGCGACCATAAATGTGAAACCCGAAACACAGAACCGGAGATTGGAAACGACGGGTCTAGCCAAACGCGGCGAAACCCAATGGTTGACGGGGACAGGTCCGGGTTTGGCCCGCCAAGAGTCAGCTGGTCGGGTGATTGGAAGGGTCTGGAAACAAACCGACCAGTTCTTGCGGTCCAAACCCGGACCGCTGGCGGATTAGCCGGACCCGTTGCTCACACTACCAGCGCCTGAACAATGTGTGATCTTGCATATTGGGTGATCTGGGTATCGCGCAGATATTGGAGCTCATAACAGAAGTATTGACATCCTTGTAACTCAAAAACACGAAACAGACATGGAAAAATACTGATTACAAAATCACCAATATTGCTATCTGCAAAACCTTCAAAAAGTCATTATTGGATGTTGAAAATATGATTTTGATAAGATACTATTATGAAACAGCAAAAACAAGAGCATTATATGAATCTACAGATGGACCCGCTGGACAACCTGCTGACTACTCACCCAGTACAGACGGGTGTTGAGATGTCTATTGAACCGTACCCAAATCAACAGTACAGGTGTATGGACATTCCAGACCGCCAATTTAGAAAGGGGTTGGTTCCGACCCGGACCCGGACCCGAAGTGCTGGTCCGGAACTGTTGCTAACACTATCTAGAGGCAGCCAATACTTTGTTTCTGACTGTCTGCAACATGTCGCCACCTAGATTACCCAAGATACACGCCCATCAATCGTTGACGCTCCGTTGATGCTCATTTTCAACATTGGGCAAGGAGGGTATCATGACCTGTTTTTCCTATAAAGGTGGCCAGAGATTCCTTTATGAGGGTCGGTAATCTATCAGCAGTCTCATCACGCAGGATGCAAGACCAAACATCGTTGACACTCCGTTGACATTAGTGATAGCAACAGTTCCAACTTGCTAGAATGGTTCTGGGTTAGGGTTGGAACCGGAACCGAACCGTTGCAACGGGCTTTACTACACGAAAACCCGGACCATTGCAATTGGGCCGGTTTTACCACTAAAAACTTGGCTTTTCAACATCACAGTGTTGGGTCCAATTAAGTATTTGAGTTCTGATCGTATCGTGACATAATCAGTACATAGATGGTGCGGTTCTAGCCGCTCTTCCACCTCCCGATCCCAAATTTGTGATCCGACCAATATTCGTTGAGTTGCTATTGGAAACCCGCTAAGTCCGCTTAAAATTTGCCCATATTTCTCAACCCGTCAACGAATATCAGCCGGATCACAAATCTGAAAGTGGGAGGTGAAAGAGCAGTTAGAACTGCACAATCTACGTACTGCTCATGTCATGATATGATCACAACTCAAATACTTAATCGAAGCCAAAGATGTAGGAACCGCAATGTTAGAACGGCGGGCTGGTTCCAACCCGGCCAAAGAACCGCAGGTTTATGTCCGGTCCGGGTAACAACGCCGCCAAGACACAGCGGGTCGGGTTTTTGCCCAGGTCTGGAAACGAACCGAACCGAACTGCCGGTCAAAACCCGGACCTCTGGCAGGTTACCAGGACCCGTTGCTAACACCAGTTGACGCTCATCTCGATGTATTGTATAGTCAATATCTGCTGCCATCGATAATTGTATAAATGATTATTTCGAATTATTCGTTGCCTTTCTGTTTGATCGAGACTCAGCTCTTTGGCAAAGCTGAGCCCCGTGATATTCCTGAATGAGCCTCTCTCATGCTAACAAAATTGATATATCGAACTGAATATTACATTTCACCACCAATACTTTGGGTAATGAACAAATGTCCGCATGTCACTGCTCACTGTTCTCCCATAATGTTTCTCTATGTGAAATTCTTGGTCAAGCTACATATAGAACCTGGTGAAAACATATTGACCCAATCTGTCCAACTTTTTCTTATTTCCCTTATTCCGCCTTGTTTCAATTGCATTGACAGTCATCAACCCCGTTTCAGCCTGAGTCATTGACCTCTGTGTTGGCCGAATCAATCCAGAAACATCTGGTGTGGGACTCACAACCCAATGCTCTGGGCATTCCGAAGCCTTGATGTCTTTGCCTCACTCTTCAACGGATTCATTGTCTGCCTCATAGTTGTCTTCACTCTCTTTTGGATCATCCAACTGACCATTCCAGTTCAGCCAATTGTCGGTATCGGAAATACATTCAGGTGTGCTATCCTCGTCACTTTCAGCTGCCTGATAGTGGATTCTTCTGAATCAGCGAACATTCAATACTTGAGTTCGTCTTCCAGGGAGGTCATGTGCAGACAAAGCTGGTGGCAAACGTGATCGTTCTGACAATGGATATGCAGCCGCACCAGCATGTTGAACATTTGACAATGATGCTTTGATGATCTCTTCGGTATCTGAAATGTATTCTATGGTTGTCATTTACTTGTGTTGAGCTTGAGATTCTATCTGTGTAGCACGTAGGTTTTGGCTGCACTGCCACATCTCCAAAAAGTCTTAGACCTTGGCCATTCTGTGCATTTATCTTTCTTCCTCCTCTTGCTTCAATTCTAAGTCGATTTCAGTTTCTGCAGTATCCAATGCTGCGCAATTTCCCGCCAATATTCCGTTATTGGCTCAAGCAAAATCCCTTAGTACGACTTTTTCCCAAAGTGTCGAGCAAGTGGTTTCAGACTGTCTCTAGCCGATAACGTCTCACTGAATGGAAACACTGGCCTCCACGCCGACACCATGTGGTATAATAGAGATTATCTCGTGTGCCACATTGGAGAGATTGGGATACTTTCACTACATTTCCTCTTGCTGGCGCCACCAGTCGGTGATATCTGGTGACCAAAATGTACTGCTAATCTCCATGGCGTCGGAGTGGTAATCATTATAATTTGGATTAACTTGCACACAGTTCTTTGGTGATTCAGGCGGTGATTTGAAATAGAGCCTTGTGGCTGTCAATGGGAGTGCTGCACAATTGCTGCATCCGGGTGTCATTTCAACCATGCTTTTAGGCATCAAGTATTCTGCATCATGGCGGGACAAATCATATGGATCAAACGATGATTGACGAAGTCAAGAAGCCTTTGCAGAAGAAATGATATCGCTGGGCGGGACATTGTTGGGTTTAATGACAGTCATTCGTCGATGATTGGCACAGTATTCATTTTGAATATACTTCAGAAACGCCTCCTGGTATTGGGTAGTGGAAGACGACTCGGCCTCAGGATTAATATCCATCGCCTTGTCCCACTTCCTGAATGATCGCAACTTCTGGAAAGGATCAAGGATATGTGCTGAAATGTGAAGCAGACCAGTTGTTGCAGTGACTCCAGCATAATATTTGGACAGCTTCTGGTGCGCAACCTTCACAGCGAAGTACAAGTCTTCCTTCCATTGTGTCTTCTTCTTCGCCAAACTTGGCATAACGCCATCCATGTGATCGAACATGTCATTGTAGACAGTGATGACGTGGTGCAGGGTAACTGTAAACCTTTTCAAAATCCACAGGGCCCAGTATCGAAATGCCCTCAAATCATCCATGACGTACTTGACGATGGTCCATTCTTACTGCGTTGTGAACAGTGGCCAGTAATCGCTGTATTGTGGAGTCTTGAGCCACTCGCAGGTGACATCTCGTAATTGGAAGGCTCGATCAAGCAACTCCAGTGTCGAATTCCACCCTGGTTTCACATCCATAATAGCTAGTACAGTAATTCATACTTTGCCTTGTGACAGTGAATAAACTCGTTTCGACGACCAGGTGTCAGGGTAATCAGTACAGCCACCGTTCTCTGCTATATGAAGGTCAGTTTCAGGTCTTTCAAATGTCTTGGAATACGTACTTTCTCAATTATCTTTGCCAAACCTGGTCGCATAGCCGACACCTTGTCGATTCTAGCGCTACCCTCTGTTTGCAGTCGGTGACTCTTCCCAACGTCTGTGCTTCGATTCTCTCCAAATTGCTGATCACGCTCATGGGCTTCCCAAGACATGGTGCAACCTTTTACTATGAGATTGGTCATGAATGCACCCAATGCAAGCTGCATCACGTGCGCCATGCATGGTATGTGGTTTCTCAATGCAGGCCACCCGTTTCTGGAGGCCTCAAGGGTTAATTGTAGTTCCCAAGTCATCAAGTAATTTGAAGAGGCATTATGAGTTGTGATTTCTACTAAACGGCCGTCGGTAAGCTCGAAACAATCCAGAACTTCATTTGAATATATGGCCAGCCTTGCTCCAATATGTTGACCGTTGACCTATTATTCCTGATTAGCATTCAAAATAGGAAATGAACAGGCTATCAACCTCATTCAATCCGAGATGTACTTCTCGCAATGCCCAATTTGGATCCATATAATAAGCTATGACCAATGTTATAGCTAGTTCCTTTGTCGATGTCCACCCATCTAAAACTATGCTAACTTCATTTCTTGACGGCATTTGCTTCTTAATTGCATCCACTGTCAGTGAGTATTCCTTCGGGAAATGTTACTAAGGGTGCTGGCAGATGGAGGCACGAGCTCACTGTGTAATGCATTATATGACCGTTGTAGCTTGAGGTTTGATATAGCATTCCATGGAATGTGAGCTGAAACAAATCCTAACAGGAGGTAGCCATTCCAGGTATCTTGGTGAAATTCGGCAGTTAGGCAGTCCTTTGCTGCCAGTTTAGAGCATTGTGTATGTCAATTGGATTAATACAGGTAAGATCAATCTGTCGAATATGAATTTCCTTTGCCAACTCACTATTGTAATTCCATGACTGCCTTGTCTCTTCAATATGGCCAAAGCGGTTTCATCAACGGTTGTATTTGTCAATTCGGACACTTCGGACTCTGTTGATTCGTTTAACTTTGCAATGTCCCCTTTCGCTGGCAAATGTTTCCCCATGGAGCTGGTCCCATGTTCGGATGGATGGCTAAGAACTTGATGACAAATGATACCTATGATGCCAGGGCTGCCGGTCTCCTCAATTCAGCAGTGCACATAGAAACACCATGAAGGCGCATGGCTAGAATTATTCCAAGCAATACGACGCTTCAAGTCCACATTCGTTGAAGCCCACCAAGTGTCAGAGATGATTTGTAGAGTACGGTCTCTCAAATCGCAAATAAAGACATTTTCATTTTGGGAAGATATCATGACCTCCAGCAGGGAGGTATTTATAGATTGGGAATCGGAGAGGGTTGTAGGAATTTGGAATCTGTGTAATTCCAGTTGAGAGACTGTCAAAAGTTACATTATTGTTGAGTAGAACTCTGGTGCTTAAATATTGACTCTTGAGCTACACGCAAGACAAAACTAAGACCGGTGAAACATTGCATGCATAGTTGTGAAGTTGTATACAGGGTCAAACTGACAAGACTGACCATTAAAAACACCATTTAGGAACTGTTACGGGGGTTCTTAATCCCAATAATCAATACAACATTTATTGAATTAAGTACAACTGCCTATCTAAGAAACTCTTTCTTTCCTCGTCTTATCATAAGACTCAACCTCTGGCACCTGTGTTCCAAGAGCAACCAATCTAAACCGATACCAAAGTCCGTTGCCTTGGTATATATAAATCACACCTCTCCATCGAACAACCACTCCTCGGAAACCTGCTCAAATGGTAATAAGCCGGTGTTCAGATATCTCAGCACCAGGTAATCAATATTGTCGAGTTTGCTAAAATGTAAAACCACTCGGTAGGTGTGGGTTAAATGATGCTGTTCCAAATTGAAGAGAAGGTTGCTGAAATGTTCGACAACTTGGTGCAGTGCGTACTCTGACTGTGTGTATCTGTGTCCAGGCATACAAAGCATGGTCATGAAGGTGAATAAGAGTAGTGGAAGTAATTGTAAAGGTTTTTTTGTAATAGATGGAATTGTTAATAATATTTTAAGATCGTCTTCGGTGTTCTGAATGTTGACTGTGAATTGCTTCATCAGCTTCTTCATCTCATTGCCGGAACAATGTCATCTCTTTATAGTGGCCTTCGAGGGCTTGTACACCCATTCTTCGATGCTATGACTACAAAGCACATGATAGAGTTATCACGGTCGCGTCATGAAACTAATCATGCGCCCGGTAATAAAGTGCCACACATCCCAATAGGTCATCGTGTTCATGCAATGTGGTATTCAAGCATCACGCTCCTGATGAGAATCAGGCCATCCATCGCATGATATCATGTCAGAGAGTGTGTCAGATGAAACTTGAACTTAGACATCTTACTGCCCATTTGCGATAGTAGCTGGAACATCTACGAACATATTTGTTGGCAGTGCTTATCACGAATTAATGCCTCACGTTAAAGGCTATTTGGCTTGCGTTATAGATTTAATTGGCAACCAACCAATACTATGCCAAGGTAGAATTTGATGCGTCAGCTTGTGTTGAATACGAGTCTGATGTTGCAATGCATTCTGACTCAAACTGATGAGCAGTGTTACTTCAGGCCTCTTATCTTCAGCCAACGTCATAATTCCCTCAGTCACGTCATGCTTAGGCCGAGACCATTCTCTTTGGCTGGAGAGTACCTTAGTAGTTCTTATCGCCTGCAGCAATAAGCTAGAGGTCCCGCATACTTGCGTATTGACTATCGACGGCTGTGTTTGTGTGTCGGAGTAATCTCCAGTCCAAACAAACAATGCCGCTAGTATCGACGAAATGAATGTGGTTGAAAACAATATGCGCAGCAGGAATTCCTTCCTTTCGATCTGGCAGCGTTGTTGCTTGATCTTAAGTTATTCAGCTATGAAATCTTCGTTACTTATTCAATCGACACGCGACTCTTATGTATCCCCGCTAAAGGACTCAAGACTGGCCTACTTGCAGTGTCATCAATAAGTGTTACGCATATCAGATGACTATACCGAGAGTAACTCCGTGACATGTATTCATATAACGACCACAAGTACCATTATCGCTGTTAAGGGAGAAACCCTTACAGGAACAACACAAGGCATTTCGTTGCTGTGAATCTTACTGAGCCCCACAAAACCTGTTGCCGCTCCGCTGACACATATTACTAGGAGGCAGTAGCAGAATTGTTACTGGCATTGTTGCCCACAAGAGCAGCCAATACAACAATTATGGGTTTATGTCGATGCACAGGGGTTGGATTGTGCAAGTTGCATGACCAAAACTCGTTGACACTCCGTTCTCACTCGGTTTTAGGACGTAGTAGCGATGTTGTTGCAAGGATTTTTGCCTGGAAAGCAGGCCGAAAGTGCGATTATGGGTGACTGTCACTGCACGGCCGTTGGATTTTCCTTGATGCAAGGCGAGTAGTTGTTGACTCTCCATTGCCACTCATTTTTAGGACATTGTAGCAGTGTTGTTGCAACATTTTTGCCTCGAAAGGCAGCCAACAGTTGGATTATGGGTTAATGTTGCCGCACGGACCTTCGATTTTCCATGATGCAAGGACAAAAATTGTTAATCCTCCATTGACGCTCATTTTCAGGACATAATAGCAATGTTGTCACAAGCATTTTTGCCTCGAAAGGTGGCCACCAGTTCAATTATGGCTGAATGTCACTGCATAGCCTTAGAATTTTCGAAGATGCAAAGACAAAAATTGTAGATGCTCCGTTGACGCTCAGTTTTTGCATGGGGCAATCAGCGTGTCATATGCCTTTTTAGCTATAACACCGACCAATACATTAACTTTGGCAGGAGGTGACAATGCAGCCCTTTGATTGTCGAATGTGTAAGACTAAATATCATAGACACTTCATTGACACTCATTTTTGGGATCAGGCAAAGGGCATGTCATTTGCCCTTTCGCCTACAACGCAGACCAATAAATTTATTTTGGTGGGACGTGACAATGGAGCCCTTAGATTGTCAAATTTGTAAGACCAAAAATCATTCACGCTCTATTCACACTCACATTAATCGAATCGAAATGGCCCTAATACACTCAATCATTGTGTACGATGCATTGTCTACTCATCATTCACATCGAATATTGCGTTTCTAAGTATTATCATTCGCGTCCAGGCGCTTTGTGGACACTCCATTTCTGATCAACCTCTATCGACGTTATCTGAGTGAGAGATGATGTGGCCCTATCACATTCCTGCGCTTTCAGCTGGCAATATACAGCATGTAGATCATTCTACTAGGTTTTGATCAATATAGCTAGATTTCCTCCCCGTTCCTCATCCAGCTCCTTGACCTCAATTTCAGTGACGTACTGTAACCAATTTTCAATATCTCAGCCATATGCACCAGCTCTGTGCGGAGAGTTATACAGTTGGATGCATCAGCAACGACTCTAGTTTCCGTCAGAAACACCTGGGTGTTCCGGACGGCTCTGACGGCTCTGACGGAACCTCGTACCCTCTCACGGAGAATTACACACTGCCCGTCGCCCAGGCGATGGGTCGATGTTTACTGGACTGATGTAGTGCCCTTCAGGTGCTCCTGGGAGCACCTGGAAGCACCTCGAATCTCAGTAGAGCAGTCTGGGAAAACAACTTCTTCTTTGGGGACGCTGCTGGTGCGCCAGGAAATCATAGCTACTACTAATCGTTCAACGATTTTTAAAACTCATGTATTCAGTTTGTATTCTCATCTTTGTATCAATGTATCTATATAGCTACCCGTCTACACACGGTATATCTGGCTGCAGGCGGTGCTTGAGAGCAATTCGAGGTGCGCCTGAAAATGACGATCGAGTGAACTTAGAGATGCACTTGGAGGCCGTGATCGATCGAGTTTGGAGATGCACTGGGAAGCCGTGATCGAGCGAGTTTGGTGATGCATTTGGAGACCGAGATTGAGTGAACTCAGAGATGCACTGGGAGGCCGTGATCGAGCGAGTTTGGAGATGCAATTGGAGACCGAGATTGAGTGAACTCAGAGAATCACTCCAAGGCCGTGATCGAGCGAGTTTGGAGATGCAATTGGAGACCGAGATTGAGTGAACTCAGAGATACACTCCGAGGCCGTGATCGAGTGAGTTTGGAGATGCACTTGTAGCAGGCTATGATCGAGCGAGATTGGAGGAGTACTTGGAGGTGGTCGATCTGGAGACGGTCGATCTGGAGGCGGTCGATTGGAGGCACGCCAGGTGCTGAGACTCGATTCATCGGTTAGTTAACTCGAAACCGTGCCAATGTGACGAGGTGACTTTACCTTTGAAGCGCTTGTTGGAGAACTGGCTGGTGGCGGTCGATCGGTAGGGAGGCACGCCGAAAGCTGAAGCTACATTCACGGGTCAACTCGAAATCGTCAGAATGAAGGGACAACAGACAATCTTAGGTGTATGCTGTACTCGGTGTATGCTGCACTCGGTGTATGATGCACTCAGCGTTAACTCATGATGATGGCATGGAGAGATAGAGAGGGATGACTTAACTCTGTGTTCTTGCGATGATGGTAGAGTTGTGGACGAGAAAGAGAGATGGGGGATGAAGATGAGAACGATATGGAGGATACGAGCGGTTATGACAAATCAGGAGTACGACTTGCCTGAATTGGTTTAGAAGACCTCGTATCGGTGTTATTACCCGCCGCATCGGGACTTGTACCT